>JAABUS010000845.1_pt1 | contig 72800 bp, 78 predicted proteins | sample 5560161 | NCBI WGS metagenome assembly JAABUS01 (sample SAMN10711885, study PRJNA513376) | rock metagenome | isolation source: Antarctica rocks | place: Antarctica: Victoria Land, Trio Nunatak nord | collected 2016-01-04
GTCAACGAGCAGATCGAGGAACCCTCGACGCGGCGCGCCGGGTGGTCCCATGACTGGCAATCCAGGTGGTCCCATGAGCTTGGCAGAAAATCGCTCAGGGCGGTCCCATGCTCGTGGCAGGCGACATCCGAACCTGGTCAACGCGTTGTCCGCTGTGCGCGCCAAGGCGCCGCACGCGAGCATCGTCATCCTGGGCTACCCGCAGATCCTCCCCGCCGTCGCCACCCCGGCGTGCTACGCGGTCACGGGCATCTCGGAGGGTGACGTGCCCTGGCTCGTCAACCAGCAGAAGGTCGCCAACGACGCGGTGCGCCGCGCCGCCGCCGCGACCGGCGCCCGCTACGTCGACACCTACACCCCCTCCGAAGGTCACGACGCCTGCGCGCCGGCCACCGTGCGGTGGATGGAGCCCCTGGTCGCCCCCATCAACGCCTACCCCGTGCACCCGAACGCCACCGGTGAAGCCGCTTTGGCCCGCGAGACCCTGGCGGCCATCGGCCGCTGAACGAACCCCGAGGGTGACCGGTTAGCCCGCGCGGCGGGGGCCTGGTAGACCCGTCGGGTCAGCACCCACGGTCACGGTCACAGCTCGAGCACCGCCCGGCTCAGCCGCACCGCCGCGCGGGTGGTCGTCGGACTGCTGGTGGTGTGCGTGATCGCCGTCGTCACTGGCGCTGTCTTGCTGTGGCCGCGGAGCCAGACCTCCGCCGTGCCGGTCCCGCTGCAGGGTGCGGGGGGTGGGGCGGTGAGCACCGAGGGCGGCACCGTCCGCGCGCAGGCAACCGGGCCGTGCGGCGGCGCCCAGGACACCGCAGGGCTGCTCGACTCCGGGCCCGGCTACGCCGCTCCCCCGGCGTTCGGCGACTGCACACGCTCGACCATCCTCATCACCACCGGTCCAGACGCCGGGCGGACCACCACCCTGGCGATCGCCCCGGGACCGGGTTCACCCGTGCTGCAGCTGGGCGACGACATCCGGCTCGCCCGCGGTGTCGACGCCCGGGGCGCGACCCGCTACGACTTCTACGACTTCTCCCGGGGGCGGCCGTTGGCCGCGATTGCCGCGGTGTTCGCCGTGGTGGTGGTGGTCGCCCGGTGGCGCGGCCTGGCCTCGCTGTTCGGACTGGGCGCTGCGGTCCTGGTCATGGCGGTGTTCGTGCTGCCGGCGCTGCTCGCGGGGGAGTCGGCGCTGCCCGTAGCCCTGGTGGGCGGCGCGGCCATCCTCTTCGCCGTCATCTACCTGGCGCACGGGGTGAGCCTGCGGACCTCCGCCGCGCTGCTGGGCACCCTGGCCTCGCTCGGCCTCAGCGCCGGGCTCGCCCAGGTAGCCGTGGCGCTCACCCACCTCACCGGCCAGTCAGAGGAACAGAACACCACCGTGCAGGTCTACGCCGGGCAGGTGAGCATCGTCGGGCTGCTGCTCGCCGGGTTCGTCATCGGCTCGCTCGGCGTTCTCAACGACGTCACCGTGACCCAGGCCAGCACCGCCTTCGAGCTCGCCGCCCTGGACCCCGCCGCCCCGCGCCGTCGCGTGTACACCGGGGCGATGCGAGTGGGCCGCGATCACATCGCCAGCAGCGTCTACACCCTTGTCCTGGCCTACGTGGGCAGCGCGCTGCCCCTGCTGCTGCTCTTCAGCATCGCGGGGCGCTCCGTGACCGACGTACTGACCGGCGACGTGGTGGCCGTCGAGCTCGTGCGGGCACTGGTCGGCGGCATCGCGCTGGTGGCCTCAGTGCCGCTAACCACCGCGATCGCCGCCGTCCTCGCCCGCCCGGCCACCGAAGCGGTCACGGCGATGATCAACCACCAGGTTCCGGTGCACACCCGCCACCACCACCGCTCCTGACGGGAACGGGTCGCAGGTGGCACGCACCCCCTCCGGCGAGCTCACTGCCGAGGACCTCACCAACCTGTCCCCCTCGCTGGCGGTCCCTTGGCCTAGCGCAGCATTCACACCCAGTGAGACCCCTGGCCGCCCACGACGCTGAGGTTAGGGTGAAGTGGAAGTGGATCCGCCGAGGTACGCCGTAGCGGCGGTCAGCGGCGAAGCAACGGACGGAGGTCCTCGAGCCGGTCGAACATCCACCAGATGTAGCGGCGGGTGCCGTACTCCCGCAAGGGGTGCAGCTCGACGAGGTCCGGATCGGCAAGGAACGCATCAAACGCTTGACGGTCTCGCCACTGCACGCGCACGAGCGTCTACCGCGGTCTCGCCACTGCACGAGCACGATCGCCTGCCGCGGCGAGGTGTCCCCGACCTCCGCCGGATGATCGGCGTGCAGGCCGAGCGCAATCACCGTGCCACCGTGGCGGGAGACCGCCTGCGGCGAGCGGCGCGAGTACGCGCGGTAGTCGTCGTTGTCGGCGAGGTCGAACAGGTTCAGCGCGTACAGACTCACAACCCGACGGTAGCGGGTTACGCCACCTGACGGCGGCGCCGTAGGGCGAATGCGGCCACGGTCACCACGCTCATCTCGGCCAGCACGGCGAGGACCCCGAGGGGCTCGAACCAGTCATCCACGTCGTCGGCAAGTTGGGGAAAAGCCACCAAGCGGGTCGCTGCGTAGCCGACTACTGGCAGCCCACAGACCACCGCCGCGGCCAGGTACACCGCGGGCGAGTCGACGGTGAGCACTGCGACGGCCAGGAGCAAGCACGCGGCGGTGAGCAGCACGAACAGCACACCCATGTAGGGGGCCTCGTGTAGGTGCGGGGAGACGACCGGCACGTGTGCCGCCGCCGCAACGACGGCGGCCACTGCGAGCGGCCAGCGCCACGGTGAACGGCCCGAGCCGGTTCCCGCTGGCGGCGGTGTCCACCCGGACCCGTCGGCATTCAACGATCCCATGGCCACTCTCCTCAGCTGCGCGTTCTCACCTCGACGATACTATCGCCGGTAGTATCACGGCCGGGCTTCCCACCGTCAAACAGCGCTAACGCAGGAAGGTGCGTCCATTGGCCCGCAAGACTCCCAAGCCGGCCCCTCACCGGCCGGCCGGTGGCCGCCGGCCGGCGGGCGGGCCGGCGAACCGCGGACCGTTACCCCGCCGCACAGACCGACCGTGGGGCTGGATCACCACGCTCGCCGTGATGATCGTCGCCGCCGTCACGCTGATTGCCTACATCGCGACCCGTCCCAGCGCCACCGATATCGCCGGGGTCAGCAGTTACCCGAACCTGCCCCGCGACCACGTCCCCGGCACGGTGAACTATCCGCAGACCCCGCCAGCTGGTGGTAACCACGCCCCGGTACCACTGACCTGCGGCATCTACGACCAACCGGTGCCAAACGAGAACGCGGTCCATTCCCTCGAGCACGGCGCCCTGTGGATCACCTACCAGCCGGCGCTGCCAGGCGCCCAACTCGCCACTCTGCAGAGTCTGGTCCGGGGCAACGATCACCGGCTGCTGTCCCCCTACCCCGGATTACCGGCGCCGATCGTCGCGACCGCGTGGGGCGAGCAGCTGGCCGTCAGCACCGCGGACGACCCTCGGCTCGCCAAGTTCGCCAGCGTCTACACCCAAGGCCCGACCACCCCGGAGCTTGGCGCCCCCTGCCAAGGTGTCGGCACCCCCGCCGGCTGACCGACAGCGCGCCACCATGACCTCGGGCAATCGCTCGATTCCGGGATAGCCCTACCCGCCTCGCCGACGATCCTCGGCCCCGCCCGATGTCTGGCGGCCTGACCTTCAGGCCAACCGGTGCACAGCTTCGCCTGCGTCGGGCTGCCATAGGGGCCAACCGCGGTTGCCGGGCCCGCGCCGAACGTCGGTGCGAGTGGACTTCGCAGCGCGGCCGCATGTTAGGGGAGGCCGCGAAGCCGGCCCCCAGCACCACCCGACCAACCCGAAAGAGACCTGGACGTGTTCGGCGAGTTTGGGCTGGTCGAGAGTGTGGTGCTGGTCCGGGACACCACCTTGGTGTACAGGCTGGCGGGGTCCACCTGCGGTCTGGCGATCGCTGGGTGCGCCGCTACCAGGATCGTGGCGTTCCCGCAGCTCAGCGACGACGTCGGTGACTGGTGGAAACCCCTGGGCGTGGTGTCCATAGCGGCGGAGACGGTCGTGGTGGCGGCGGCCCTCGCGGTCCTGCGGCGGCGAACCCCAGCCGGGTGGTGACCTGCTCCCGCAGGGTGCTCAGCGCATGATGCCGGTGTGTCCGAGGGAGTACCGGCCGGGTTGCGGCCAGTAAGTAAGCCCGTGTGGGGCGGGGCCGGACGGGATTCGGGCCAGCACAGTGCCGTTGTTGGTGTCCAGGACGTACACCTCGTCATCGAAGCGACCGGCCAGCCACAGCTGAGCACCGTCGGGTGAGAGGTTTCCCATGTCCGGGCTACCACCACCGGGGATCGGCCAGTTCGCGGTGACGGTGCGTTTGGCCCAGTCCAACACGCTGACGCTACCCGGGCCGCGTGGTGAGCCGTACACCTGCGTCGTCCCGCGGTTCGTCACGAACATCCGCTGGGCGGCCCGGTCGAAGTACACCCCGTGGGCGCCGATACCGGTGGGCACGAAACCGACCTGGGTCAGGGTTTGACCGTCCACGATCCACACCCCGCCGGCCATCATGTCGGCCACGTAGAACACCGAACCGTCCGGGGCGATCCGCACATCCTGCGGCATATTCGTCGCCGGACCCAGTGGCAGCGAACCGACCTGCTTGTGGGCCACCATGTCAACCTTGATGACCTTGCCGGAGAACTCACAACTGACGATCGCGTACTGGCCATCAGCGGAGAAGTCCAGGTGGTTCAACCCCTTGCAGTCAGTCTTGACCGCGAACTTCTGTTGCATGCTGGCGGCGTCGAGGAAGGTCATCTGCTGGCTGGCCTCAGCCATCACCACCGCGTACTGCCCGTCCAGGGTCCAGTACAAGTTGTAGGGCTCGGTGGCGGGGATAGTGCGAGTGGGCCGGCCGGTCATCGGGTCGACCTGCGTCAACGTGTTCGCACCATCGTTATTGACCCACAAGCTCTTCAGGTCGTGGCTGGGCACCACATGCTGCGGGCCCTTACCGGTGGGGTAACTGAACAACACCTGGAAGGTCTTCGGGTCGATCACCGTCACCCCGTTGCCGTTGCTGTTCGGCACGTACACCCGCGGCGGCACCGACTGCACCAGCGGGGACAACATGTTCGCCCCCGCAGCCGCATACAGATTGACCGGCGCCGGTGGGCTGCTAGTCGGTGGGGTTGCCGGCCCCGTGGACGGCCCCGTCGACCCCGCGGCAGTACTCAGGTCTGATGGCGGAGTCGAAGCCACCGGCGCCGGCGCCGGGGTGGCCGACCCACACGCCAAAGACAACGTGGAGACAAGAGCGACACCGGCGAGGCCAGCGAAAGGGCGGCGGGCGCGTGCATGCAGCGGTCTCACAAACGCCGAGCCTAACGGCTGCAGGACCACACAGCGGTGGCAAGGAGGAGCGCGGCGTGTGAACTGGAGGGCACCGGGATACCGCCGCACGAGGTCAACTATCGGCTGTAGTACCTTGGGTGCGGTCAGTCGCGTCATGGTCATGACCGCACCCAGTGTTGGACCTAGGAGTCCACCCCGCTCGCCTGTACCCGGAGGTCCCGCCGTGCCCAGCGCGCCCCGCACCCCGCTGACCCGCCTGCTCCTGACCCTCGGTGCCGCGTGCATCCTGGTGCTGCTCGAGTCGGTCCCAGCCTCTGCCCACGCCGCACTGGTCAGCATCAACCCCCCCGACGGCGCCGTGCTGAGCGCACCCCCGAGCGAGGTGCAACTCCATTTCAACGAGGGCATCCGCACACCGTTCGCCGTCATCACCCTCACCAGCACCGACGGCACCCACCCCACCCTTCCCCGCCCCGTCGTGAACGGCAGCACCGTCACGCAAGCGCTGCCCGCCCTCACCCCCGGGTTGTGGACACTCGCCTACCGCCTGCTCCCCGAGGACGGCCACCCGACCCAAGGCACATCACGCTTCACGACCACGGCACCACCCGCACCCAACGCCGCGGCACCCCCCGCCGCCGCCAGCCCCCAGACCCCTGCCCCAACCCCCGCGGCGAGCACCCCCACCCAGAACACCGCGCAACCCGCCGAGAACGGGGCGTCCAACACGCTGACCTGGACCCTCGCGGTCTTAACCGTCCTGATCACCGCAACCGGAGTAGCCGTCGCCCTTCACCGCAACCACCCGTCGAGACCTAACACCTGAGCGTCTAGGCCACCTAGTGCAGTCTCAGTGCTCAAGTAACCGGCCAGCACGGCCACGGCGACAACGGCAAGGTCCTCGCCGACCGCGGGCGAGGGTGCAGACGAATACGAACACTCCCGTTCCCGCGGGTCAGCAACAACCGGGTCGGCGGCCGACCAAGTCGTGGGCCAGTCGCGGCCCAACTCAAAAGCGCCAGCGACGGTCAGCACAGTGGCCGCCGGGGTGTGCCCATGCCCACCGCCATGAACACCTTGGCCCAGCCCCAGCAAAAGTGTCCCAAAAAGGAGGTTTTGTGCGGTTGGGAGCTGGCTGGCCTGTCGAACCTTTCACTCCAGCAGACGTGACCACCGCCGGTAGCGACGCGGCGCTGCTGAGGTTCAGCCGTACCTCCTCCGTACCTCCACCGGGCCCGCACCGACCGCGTATCGACGCTGGCCGACAGCGTCCCGTCGGCGACCGAATCTGGCCTCTGAACTGCAACGACGCGATCGTTGTCGAGCCAAACAGGCAGGACACCGGAGAAGCGGTGTGAGGTTGTAACGGCTTCCAAAACCGTGTGTCACCGGTTCGAATCCTGCTAGGGGCACCCCATATTTCCGCAGCTCAGGGGGCATTTCCGCACTACCGTCGCGGTCCGCGTGCAATTTGCGTGCAATTCAAGCCATCGCATCAGTAAGACTATCCATGCGCCCCGGGCACCAGCTCAGGTCGTGTCCGCGCTACCCCGTGGCCCCACACGAGCACATCTGGCTGAACCTGTCCGGCTCGGGCAGACCGGCGGCTGCATGCCGGGCGAGGTCATGCAGCGTGACCGTGGCCCAGTCGTCAAGTTCAGCAAGGTGGGCCAGCGAGTCGGTCAACAACTGAGCGCTCACGCGATCGGGGCTTCTCTCCGATTGCTCAGTGCTGACAAGCCGTCCAGCAGCCGCAACGGCATGCCGTAACCAGTGGACGGGGTCGAGGATGCAGCCGGGCTGGTGTTCGGGTGCGGTCACAGGGCGATCGTAAGACTCCGGCCCATCGTGCAAGCCATGTGTCAGTCGCGAGCGTCAGGTACGTACTGCCGAGGCTGCGTGTGATCAGTCCAGCTCTGCCCGTCGAACCAGCGGACTACGGCGGGGTTCACCTGGTCCGGGTACCACCCAGCGGGCGGGGCCTGCGGTATCACGGGTGCCACGGGCTGAGGCGCCACAGGAACTGTTGACGGCGCTTGCGTCCACTGTTGCGGTTGCAAGGGCTGAGCTGTAAGAGCGGCCTGAGCCACCATGGCCGTGTTGTGCGCCGACTGCTGCTTCGCCTGCTCCTTGATGAGCTTCGTCTGCTTCTTGGCCTGCTTACGCGCACCCTTGGTGTAAGCAGCGGTCCGCTCCTTGTCCGACCGGTAGTCGACCGCTCCCAGGCTGCTGACGCTCATCGCGTTTCGGATGATCCCCATGCTCGCTCCCCTGTTCGTTTCGATGCAGTGCGCCAGGTCACATACTTGATTCAGTAGGGGTCAGCAAACCACAAAAGCGGTCCTCGGGTGTTTGTGCGATCCGCTCGGCGCATGCCGTGTTGACCACGAACCCAGCGTCGTCCCATACAGTCCGACGGGTACAGCTGAAGGGGGCGATGACGAATGTCGGATGCGCTGGACGACCCGATCCTCAACGGGCCCTACGACCCACCGGAGCGGTTTTTCACCCTCGGCGCGGCTGGGCCCACCGGCGAGGTGCAGATTGGGCGCCGGCCCAGCGAATCGTGGATTCGGGTAGGCGCCCGCAAAGGCCGGAAGGCCGTACAGCAGCTGTTGGACTTCGACATCACTGGCGAGCGTCGCGAGGCCAACACCCTCATCAACGACGTTCGCCGACGAGGTCATGAAGGTCTTCGAGGTCTGATGTGAGGCTGCCATGGAGGCGGACCGTCCCCGCTTCGGCCACGTCAACCGAGGGTCCACGTTTGCGCGACAAGTTGGACGTCTACACGCACGAGCACGTCGATGACCGAACGACTCTGGTCTGCCGCTCGGCGGCCTCGTGCCGTGGTTCGGTGGGGCGAGCGACCCTCGTTGAGGGCCAGGCGTCTTTTGTCGGCTCGCACTACGGGTTGACGCAAGCAGGCCGCGAGTTGCGGATCCTCGTTGTTCCGCAGCAGGTCGGTGGAGCATTGGCCCACGGCAGAGACCGTGGTGACGAGCACGTGACCGTCGGCGAGCGCGCCGCGCAGGTCGAGACGTCAAAGTACGGGCAACGCCCCTATCCGCGGACCGCCCACATGGTCGGCACCGAGCACGCGCTCCAGGTGCTGCTCGGGATGGCTGCGGATGGTGACCCGGAAATCGACGTCACCGGAGGACGGGTTCATGTCTTCGAAGCGATGGCGATGGCGAACGCCACGCTGTGCTCCCGGGTGCTGAGTGACGCAGCAGGGCAAGGCAGTGCGACGATGATCAAGAACTGCGAGCGACACCTGAAGCGGACCGCCGAGCTGCTCAGGCCGAACGTCATCCTCGCCCAGGGCTACGGCAAGTCGGGGCCGTCCCCGTCGCGCGCCGTTGCATCGATGCTCGGCCTCGGCCTACCTCAAAAGACGTCGTTGACGATTGCTCCGGCAGCCTGGGGTGAAGTGGCCTTCGTCGCCGCGACGCATCCTTCACGTAACTGGGCGGCCCACACGAGCGCGAAGTGGCGCGAGCTCGAACCGGTCCTACGCGCCACCCGGGCCCACGTGCTGGGTGCTCACGGGTAGGTCGTCCGGTCGGTGCATCGCTGGAAGTCGGCTTCCCCAAGGCGCGTGTTCCAGAGTTTGCGGCCCGCTCGAGGGGCGGAGCTGCCGCGTGCGACGTGAGGGGTCGGTCCACGTGAAGGTCTCCACCTTCGCGGACTGCAAACCCAGTGCTTCATTCAGTGGCGGCTCGAGGTCACTGTCCTGCGACGCCAGTATCACGAGGTCGACGTCCTCCCGTCGGGCCTCGCGGACGAGCGCGAGGGCGCAGAGCACATCGACCCCCTTCTCCGCCTTGCCGCTGACCAGCTTCCGCCCGTCGGTATCGGTCGCGATCTGCCCGTCGAGGTCTCGTTGGTAGGAGTACTTGAGGGGACGAAGGGTGACCTCTACCCGTCGATCACGTTCCCACTGCGCCTTCTGCGCCTGGTTGCGTGCGTAGGGCTTTGGGTCCTTTGCTTTCAAGTACTGCTATCAGATGGTGGCGAGCTGGTCCACGATTTCACCTACCTCGCCACCGGCCATGAGGTCGAGGGACGCAGAGCTGCGGTAGGTGTCCACGCCGTGTCGATTGCACTGAGCGCTGACTCGCAGGAGGTGTCCACAGTGGACCAATCAGTCCGCACCTAGTCCGCAGAAGGTCCGCAAGATGCCAACGTCCATCAGCACAAGCCAACGGTGTTTGCCCAGGTAAAATGGCATAGTTGTCATATCGTCGCAGGTCCGGATTATGGTCTGCACGGACTTTTAATCCGCAGGTCGTCGGTTCGAGCCCGACGGGGCCCACTGCCTATCGCTCCAGTTCAGACGAGGTTTCTGCCGCCTGCTCACGCGCCGGAAGGACGCCGCGGTGTGGCGTAACTCGTGCGGGGTGAGCCCTTCGAGGCCCACCGACGTGGTGGCCCGGTCGAAGTAGCCCAGCCGGAAGCGGCTGTTCCGCGGCAGCCCGCACCGCGGGCGTGGGAAGGCAAGATCGTCCGGTGCGCGCCCGGCCAGGTGCCGGGCCAGCTCGTCGGCCAGAAAGCCTGGGATGGGCACTTCGCGCACTGGCGGGACTTCGGGGTGCCGATGAACGCTTTCCCCTGCACCTCGACCATGGACCGCTCGGCCGGGCCTTCGGCTACGCGGCGACCAGCGTGGAGTCGTGGACGCAGCGGCTGCAGCGCCACAGCCTGACCTAGCCGCCAGGACATCCTCGACCAGCTCCACCGAAGCGGGACCCCTCGCTTCGCCGCCCACGCCCGCTGACCGCCGCGCGGCTCGCCCGCCTCAACCGACGCACCGGCGCACCTGACGAACCCGGTGCGGGTCAGTGCTCGGGGCACACGAGCTCGGCCGCGGTGCTCCACCCAGCAGCCACCAACCACCGCCGCGCGGAGTAGGCCATCGTCACCGGGGTGCTGTTCTAGGCCAACGCCCCCCGCGTTGGCTCTGTGTCGTGCTTCAGGCGGGCTGGTGATGCGCGCATTGCCGTCACATGGCACCCCGCAAGTCGTCGACCGGTCGGGCTCATTCGGGCATCAGGTCGAGTTCGAAGGCGTCGCTGATCGCGCGGGCCAGTGCGGGTTCCTGGTCGTCGAACAGCAGGCCGATCGTGTCGCCGACGGCACTCATTCGCACCGTGGTGATGTTGTCGCAGCTGACGACGCTGTCGTGGTCCAGCCCGTTTCGTGGCCCGACCGGAACCTCGCTGGTGATCCCCCGGATCGCACTGGTGATCGGCGCCACGGTCAACCAGGTCAGCAGATGGAGCTTGGACCGCCGTGTCAAGATCAGTGCTGGTCGACGCTTGTCCAGTTGTACCATCGCGATGGTGCGCATCAATCCAACGCGGGATGCGGCAGGTCGAGCACACCGTCAAGATCTGGATAGATCGGCTCGCCCCGCCGGGCAAGGTCGATGAGGATGGCCTCTTCCCCGCGATAACGCCGATCTCGCTGGAGGCGGGCGATCCCGTGGCGGACGGCCTCCGAGCGGTTAGCAGCACGGCCGTCGGCGACCTCAGCATCAAGGGCCGCGAGCTCGCGGTCGTCGAGACGGATAGCGATCTGTGTGGTCATCACCGCAGTCTACCTCGCGATGTAAACCGTTTGGTATGCAGTCATCGTCGAGGACGGCGCACTCGTGCTCAGTCGACGATCACGACCTGGACACCAATGGTTTCGTAAGTGACTTTGGCTCGTGCGTCACGAGTCGCGAGAGCGCAATGGTGCTCTACGGCGGCCAACGCCACGAGCGCGTCGTAGACCGCGCCGCCTGCTATCCCAAGGCCACTGAGTATATCTGGCAGACGTGCCGCGACCTCCTGTCCGAGAAGCAGTGGTGGGGCAAAGCGTTCGCTGAGAAGACGTGCGGCGTCTTCGGGTGCCAACCGAAGGTCGCCGGGCAGCCTGGTGAGGACGGAGTAGGTCTCTGCCACAGCGTGGCCGCTGAGAGCGACCACTCGCCTTTGCCACCAGTTCACGACGGCGGGATGCGCTCGATGAGTTTGCACCAGTAGCGGTACGGCGACGCTGGTATCGAGCGCGATCGGAGAGGTCAACGCCGTCCGGAGTCGATGAGTCCGAAGACGACGTCGTCATCGATTGTCGTCTCGCCGGTTGCGACGAGCGCGCCGGACTCCTCGACCAGCCGAGCTGTGCGGCCGATCGGAATGAGTTGGAGGCCGCTGCCGTAGCGGGAGATGTCCACGGTGGATCCGGCTCGAAGTCCCAGGGCATCGCGCAACGCCTTCGGGACGACGATGCGTCCGACCGCATCGAGAGTCGCTTCCATAGGGATTACGTTACCAGTTGTCTCCCAGCGCAGGGCGCCGCCGTCGCGGTCGAGTGGCTTGCCGTCGCGCTTGTCGTCGCGCAGCTCGGCGTAGTCGACGGTGACCGCCTCGTAGGAGTCGCGCGTCTGGTCGAGGTGGGGCGGGTGCGTCACCCGCGCGACGCTAGCCGTGGGTGCCGCCACTGACCCCCGGTCCGCTCACCACCCGGAGCAGGTCCGTCAGCTCGGCTTCGAACAGCAGTGCCGGGTCGACCCCCGTGGCCGCCAGGTGGTGCCCTATCTCCAGGCTCACGAGGCCGTGCAGACGCGTCCACGCGACCACCCCCCGGTGCAGGACCGCAGGCGGCAGGTCGGGGTGCTCGGCCCGCTCGCCCCACGCCACGAGTTGCGCCGACAGCTCGTCCCCCACCTCCCCGTCACCCTCGAGGCCGATCCCGACCAGCGCCCGCAGGAAGACGTCCATGCTGCGCTGCGCCGCAGGGCGGATGCGGCCGGCGGCCAGCGCCAGACCCGACCCGCTCACCGACTCGAAGACCAGCCGGTAGGTGTTCGGCGAGGCCAGGGCCCACGCCCGGAAGGCCCGTGCGACGGCCCGCACCTGTTCGGCGCCGACGCCCGACCCCGCCGCTTCCAGGTGCGCGGCCAGATCCAGATACGCGTCGACGACCAGCTCGGCAACCAGGTCGTCCCGGTTGTCGAAGTACCGGTAGAGCGCCGCGGGCGAGGTGCGCATCGTCCGCGCGATCGCGTTCAAGGACACCGCCGACTCACCGCCCCCGTCCACCTGGGCCCTGGCCAGCGCCGTGATCTCGTCGATCGGACAAGAATCACACTGCCGAGCACACGGATCTTCACCGAAATGGCCACCACCGCCGGCGTTGACTATGACCCCCTGGGTGAATCACAAGAGCAACGGAGGTGAATTGCGCCGAATAGGCTGCATGCGTGAGTAGCCCATCAACCGAGGTAGATCATCTCGGAGTGGCCGTCAGCCACTTCGGTGAGGATGTCGGCAAGGCTGCGGGCGACACCGCCGATGGTGTCCATCTGTTCCTGAGACACCCCACGGGTGTCGACGCAGGACGGTCAAAGTGAGACCAGGTACGGCGCCACCGCCGCCTGGCGGGCCTTCGCCTGTACACCGGCCCCCTCCGGGGTGTTGGCCACCCCACCGTCCTGGGCGATGCGTACTGCATCCCCGGCCAGGCGAACTTCGGCCACTAGTCCGGCGCGGGCGGCCACTGCGGCGAAGTGGTAAGCCTGCCCCACCGGGCGGGGGTTCGACCTCGGATCGGCCCCCACGAAGAAGATGAGTCGCTTACGTGTCATCGCAAACCTTCCGTCATCGGACGCTGTCGCTGGCGGCGAGCAACGCCCGGGTGTAAGGGTGGACGGGATTGTTCATGACATCGTCCGTGCTGGCGTATTCGACGACCCGGCCCTCCTGCAGCACCGCGACCCGGTCTGCGACATGGCGTGCCATCGCCAAGTCATGCGTGACGAAGACAAATGCCGTCCTGTGCGCGTCCCGGATCGCCTTGATCAGGGTGAGAATGTCGAAGCGCAATGAGGCGTCCAACATGGAGGTCGGTTCGTCGGCCAGGACGAGTTCCGGACGCTGAATGAGGGCCCGTGCCAGAGCCACCCGCTGACGTTGTCCGCCGGATAATTCGTGCGGGAAGCGGTCGATGAAGTCAGCGGTGGGAATGAGGCCGGCCTCCGTCAAGGCCGACAGGACGTGGTCGCGGCGTTCGCGTCGCGGCACACCAGCGATCGCAAGGGGCTCCGCCACACACCGCCCTACGCGCATGCCCGGATGCAGCGATTGATACGGGTCTTGCAGGATGAGATGCATTCGGCGTCGACAGGCGCGCAACCGCGCACCGGATAGCTCGGCAAGATCCACCCCGTCGAAGAACACCTGCCCGGCGTCCGGTCGCTCCAAGCCAAGGATCAGCCGGGTGAGGGTGCTCTTGCCGGCGCCGCTCTCCCCGACCACGCCGAGAATTTCGGCCCGATCAACGGTCAGGGAAACCGCCGTAACGGCGGGCACCACTGTCCTCGGAGTGCCCACCGATTGTCGGCGATAAGCCTTGGAGACCGACTGCAGGCAGAGCAGAGCGTCAGTCACGACGTGGGGCTGTCGTCCGGGGAGGACACCCGCGAGCTGCAGCTGCGCTGGGCAGAGTCCATACCGGGAAACGCCCGTAACAAGTGCCGGGTGTACGGATGTTGCGGCGCCCCCATCACCTGAGACGTGTGTCCGGCCTCAACGATCCGGCCTTGATGCATGACCAGCAGCTCAGTGGCCGCATGAGCCACCAGCGGCACATCATGGGAGATCAACAGCAAGGACATTCCAAACTGCGCCTGCACCGAGACCAGCAATGCGAGGATCTTCGCTTGGGTGACCACGTCAAGTCCGGTGACGGGCTCGTCGGCCACCAACAGCGCCGGAGCGTTCGCCAATGCCATCGCGATCACCACGCGCTGACGCATGCCCCCGCTGAACTCGTGCGGGAAGGCGTGCCGCCGTGCGAGGGGTATACCCACGAGCTCCAACAGATCCCTGGCATGGGCGGTCGCGGCGGCGCTGTCGCGGGTCAACGCGGCGGCCTCGGCAACCTGACGTAGGACCGGGTAGGCGGGGTTGAGGGCGTTCATCGAGCTCTGCGGGATCAGGGCAATCTGGCGCCCGCGAGCGGCACTCAGCACACTTCGTCGGGCGCGGCCGAGGTCGTGCCCATTGAGCTGCATGGTGCCGGTCACCACGTGAGCCGGCGGGCGTGTCAACCCGAGCAGGGCGCTGACGAGGGTGCTCTTACCGCTACCCGACTCCCCGACCAGTCCCACCGTGCACCCACGGTCCACGGTGAAACTAACGTGGTTCACCGCGACCACAGTGTTGCCGGGAGTGCGGTAGTGCACGGACATCTCCCGCACCTGCAGGATGGGTCCCCGGTAGTTCGGTGCTGCCGTGATCGGTAGCTGGGCAACCTTGCTTCGAGCGATTCGCCGTCGGCTCACCGTCCCAGCCAGCCTGGGGTCGGCCCACTCCTCCACGGCGTAACCAAGGAAGGCCAGACCCACGATTACTGCGGCCAACGCGAGCCCTGGTGGCATGATCCACCAGGGCCAGGAGTTGGTGAGGATCGCGTTCGCCGTACTCGCGAAATGCAGCGTGGAACCCCAGCTGACCTGCGTAGGGTCGCCCAGACCGAGGAAGGCCAGCGACGCCTCTAACATCACGGCAATATTGGCCACCCGCACGAACTGCGCGGCCGCCAGCGGCGCGACTCGGGGCAGCAGGTGATGGAGTACCACCCGCGCTCCGGTCGCGCCCATTGCCCGAGCGGCGAGCACGTGCGGGTACTCCCGGGTCTTGACTACCTGGGACCGCAACACCCGAGCGGGCCGGGACCAAACTACCGCGCCGATGACTACCACGGTGGTGAGTGTTCCCCGGCCGAAGAAGGCGGCAAGGACGATGACGAGGACAAGGAACGGAAACGCCAAGGTGAGGTCGACAGTGCGCATCAATATGGCCTCGACCCGGCCCCGCCGATAACCGGCGACCAGCGCAACGGCCATTCCCACGCTCACCCCGACCAATGCCGCTGACAGCCCGATCGTCAATGAGACCCGAGCGCCGTGGAGCAGCTGGGCGAAGAGGTCCTCACCGATATCGTTCGTGCCCAACCAAAACTCGCTGCTGGGTGCCAGGAAGGGGCGCCCGGAGGGGCCCTGCGGCGGATGCCGGGCGAGCACCGGTGCGAACACCGCGCCCATGACCACGACTCCCAACAACAGGATCCCGACGGTGCCGAAAATACGGCCCGGCGAGCGGCGCCCCCGATTCATCGGTGCGCCCCCGCCGGACGACGCACGCGCGGGTCAAGCAACGGATACAGCAGGTCACTGAGGAAATTGGCGGCCAGCACACCCACCGCCAACAGCAGGAATGCGCCTTGGAGCACCGGATAATCCCGCGCCAGGACGCTCTCGTAGATCAAGCGGCCGAGCCCAGGGTAGGAGAATACGGTCTCCACCACGACAGCACCGCCAGCGAGTGTGCCGAGGCCGATCAGCACGACGGTGGTGACCGGCAGCAGCGCGTTGCGCTGCGCGTGCCGACGCACCTGGTTGGGTGTCAAGCCTTTCGCTTCCGCCATCACGACATAATCATCGGAAAGCTCGGAGAGTAGAGCGGACCTGGCTACCAGGTAAATGGGGCCAATCGAGGTGAGGACCAGGGTGATCAACGGCAGGATGAGCCGCTTGCCTACCTCCAGCACGAGACCAGCCCCGCCGCCTGTGGCGGACGGCTGGGCACCAAAGGTGGGCAACCAGCCGAGTTGGACTGAGAACACCAGCAGTAGAAGCAACCCCACGAAGAATACTGGCAGTGCGTCCAGGAACAGCACGACCGCCACCACAGCGGCGTCCTGCGCTGAGCCACGGCGCCACGCCGAGCGGAAGCCGAGCACCGTGCCCATGAGGCTGGCGATGACGACGGCACTACCCACCAGCAGCACCGTCCATCCGACCCGTTCGGCGAGGAGGTCAACGACGGGTCGGCCGTACCGCACGGAGACCAGCAGGTCGCCTCGCGCGATTCCCGCTAAGTACCGAAGGAACTGCGTGGGCAACGGTTGGTCGAGCCCGAACTCTGCCAGAACCTGCGCCCGCTGTTGCGGTGTGAGCACGCCGGTCTGCTCCGGGGGGAACAGGTAGTCCACTGCGTCACCCGGAGCGAGACGGGGTAGCACAAAGTTCAAGCACACCGCGGCGAAAAGAACTGCCGAGTACTGCAGCGTGAGCCGTGCGCCGTGCCGGACCACGGTCAGTCGTCTTCGTCGCCTACGGCGCGGCGACGCCAGGCGATGATGCCCGCTGCAAGGACCAGGACCGCGACCGCACCCCCACCCAACAGCAATTTCCGACCATTTTGCCCACCTTCTTGGACGGCAGCGGGCGCCAGCCCCCGGGCGGCCCGGTCCGCGCGCGCCTGCGCCACGTACTCGGGCAGGAAGGAGCGCTTGGTGAAGATCCCTTGACCGGGGTCGGCCACCCACCCGTCGTAGTCGGCCGGGCGGTACGCCCAGTCGCCGTTGCGGTACCACAGCGCCAGCGAGGGCACGTCGGTGGCGAGGATCTGCTGCATCTGGGCGTCCAGCCGCTTGCGCTCAGCGTTAGGCGCGGTGGTGGCCGCCTCAGCCAGCGCATCGAACTGGGGATTGGTGTAGCCGGTGATCCCCGCACCGAACCCCTTCGGTCCAGGGGAGTGGAAGAAGTAGTAGAGCGCGTCCGGGTCGACGTGTCCGTGCGATTCCAGCGTCGCGATGTAGGCGTCGTAGGTGGGCAGGCCTTTACCCGCTGGCGGTTGCCGGCGTCGCGCCAGCGTGGCCGGGTCGAGTGCCTCTACCTGAAACTGGACTCCGAGGGGAGCCAGCTGTTGGGCCATCAGCTGGGCGGCCCGGACGTCCTGCGGCGCGAACGAGTTGACCAGCAGCGAGAAGTTCAACGGCGTGTTGTCTGGCGCGAGCCGCACCCCGTCCCCACCGGGCCGGTATCCGGCGGCATCCAGCATCGCCTTTGCGGCGGCCGGGTCGTAGTCCGGTTGGGCGTCCTTGACAGCCCAGGGTGAATCCGGATCCAGGTAGGTAGGTACACCGGGCACACCGCGGCCCAGCAGGACGGTGTCCACCAGCGCCCTACGGTCGGTGCCCATGCTGATCGCCTTGCGCAGTTTGGGATCGTTCAGTGGCGCTTTGCGGGCATTAAAGTTCACCTGGGTTGATTGAAACCGTGAACTCTTCGCCAGCGCGATGTCGCGGCTCGTGGAGAACTGATTGTAGAGCTCACCGGGAACATTGACCGCCACCGAGGCCACCTCCCCCGTTCGCAATGCGGAAAACGCTGCTGAGGGATCCTTTACGACCGGAAGTTCGAGCACGTCGACAGTGGGCTTACCTTTGAAATAGTCGGGGTTTGCCTCGAACCGATACAGCTGGTCGGGGACGATCTTCACCAGCTTGTAGGGGCCAGACCCCACCGGCAAATCTGCGCTCTTCGTCTTCGGATCGGTGACGGATTCCCAGATGTGTTTGGGCAGGATTGGCAGGTCCGCGCCAGGCATGACGGTAAACTGTGGCGCCGGGGATTTGTAGAGCAGTCGGACGGTGAGGGGGTTCAGGACCTGAGCCGAATCGAATGCTGGGACGTCGGAAACGTGGTGGGCGTAACGGCCCGATGCGCCGGCCTGCTTCTGGTAGTAGTCGAAGCTAAACTTGACATCTTCGGCGGTCAGTGGTGTGCCGTCCTGCCAGCGAATCCCCTCCCGCAAAGTCACCGTCCACTCCGTGGAGTCAGCATTGGGGGTTGCGCTCTGCGCGAGCCACGGCTCTGGGTCCTCTTTGGCCTGTGACCAGAATAGCGAGTCGTAGATCAGCGCGACGAGATCATTGGTGTTGGGTGCTGCCCCGAAAGTGATGGTGAACGGAGTGAGGTTGTTCTCAAATCCGTTGATCGCAACTCGCAGCGGATTTTGCGTGCCACCCTGCGCTGCTGCCGGAGTGCTCGGCACCATAGTGAGCGCACTGACGACACTCCCTACCAGGGCAACCATCAGCACGAGTGCTCGGCGCCTTCCCGACCTTGACATAAAGCCTCCGACGGTCACAATTCCGGGCCGACGTGATGGCCGTCAGACCGTGACGGATGTGGACTCTGTCAGCAGGCGGGTCCAGCGGGTAAGTGTCAACGACATGTACTGCATCGGTCAAAGATCAACTGACCGAACAACGGCCGAGGTTGTGGCAAACGGCACCTACCTGTCTTGGGACGCCGCTAACAAGCGCACCGCGTCGGTGAGCTCAGCCGCCGCGGAATAGTCGATCACCGGGACGCGGGCGCGATCGGCGTCGCCGACGGCCTCACTCCACGGCACGAGCCCGCACAGCGCGAGACTGTGCTGGACGCAGAACTCGGCGATAGCCTCAGCGTCGACGTCGGTGCGCACCTTGTCCGCGACCACGGTGACCTTCGCGACCGGCAGTCCGCTGGCCACCGCAGCCATCCGTCGCACCGTCTCCAGTGACCGGCAATTAGGGCTCGGCCACTAGCAGGATCGCGTAGACGTGGCGGACCGTTCCCCGGCTGAGGTGCTCGGGGGAGGCCTCCATGTCGATCACCACGTCCCCCCTCGGGCCACCGAGGTCTTCCAAGATGGCGGAGACCACCGCGTGCGCCGAACACAGGCACCTCTCGTCCGCATGGGCAGGTGAGCCCATTCCGAGCAACCGCACGCCATCCGGCGCCCGCACGCGTAGGTGTCCAGCACAGCGTCCAGCGGCTCGGTCAACCCGGTTCCCCCAACCGCCGCGAGACTAACGACGCGGGTACGGCGTCCTGGCACCGGACTACCCACTGTGGACGGCGTCGGTGAACCTCTCCGGTGCCCACGTTGCTGCCGGCCCGCAGTTCCTGCTCTACCTCCTGCCGTGGTTCATGATGCCGAAAGCCCCGTACTGAACGGTGCTGCGAGCCCCCTTGTCAGTAGCCCGCGTTGCGCGCCAGTTCGAGTGCGCGCTGGATGTCGAACTGGCCAGCAGGTAGTTGCCCCGGGCCGCAGACGCCATCGGACTCGCCGGGGGGCTTCACCCACAACAAGGCATCGATCACGGTGCTCGCGGTGGCGGCGGTTGGTGGCGCCCCGAGTGCCCGCCCGGGCGGGTTGCACCATGACTGCGGTCCCGCTGGGGAGGCACCGTTGCCGTTGCGGCTCGTGTCCAGCACGGCGCGTGCGCCGCCAACGAGTGCGGACAAGTTCTCGGCGTAGCCCATCACCTCGGGTGTGCGATGGAAGTTTGAGACGTTGAGTGCGAACCCCCGGGCTTCACTGACCCCAGCTGAGCGCAGGCGCTGGGCCATGACGGCGGCGGGATGCCAGTCGAGACCGCCAGCGTCGAGATACACCAGGGTGCCTGCTCGGGCCGAGAGTTGACGGACAGCCCCGTCAAGCATCCGCGACCGGGCAGCCTGACCGTCAGTGCTCAGGCAATCCATTTGGGCCAGGGCATCCGGCTCCAGCACGACGACCGAGATCCGCTGGCCCAGCCCCGCCGCCACCTGGCTGATCCACTGGCTGTAGTCGGCCTCGCTGGCCGAACCACCAGCGGAGTTCTGTCCACAATCCCGCCCGGGAATCGCATAGATCACAAAGATCGGCACGGTCGTTCCGGCCGCAGCGCCAATCGCCCGCACCCGGCTGGCGACCTGCGCCTGAGGAATCCAGTCGCCCACCCAGATCCCTTGCGGCTGGGCGGCGATCACCTCCAGAAGCTGGCGGTTACGAGGATCGGCTTCGGCCACGGCGGCTCGGCTGGCACTGGAGTCAGCCTGCTTGTAGAAGGTGGCTCCAGCTAGCGGGGCAATTCGGGGATCGCGCTGCAGGTAGAGGGCAGTGCCGATTTCTACGCCCGACAAGGCGCTCGCCGCCACCCCCAACACCGGATATCCCAGCGCCGCGGTGAGCACGATCACCATCCCGACGAGGCGGCGGCGTGCACGTGTCGGTCTCCGGCTCCACCGCGTACTCATCATGGGTGCTCTCGGCGGACGCGCTGCTCAACTTGAGCCTGGGGACCTGCTGCCGACGCCCACGGTACGGCACCACGTGACGACTTTCAGTTACCCGTAGGCCGTTAGGTCGGCACCTTAGTGACCCCATCACACCTAGCGCTCGATAATAAGCGCTGATGGTGACAAATCTTACGGCCGGGAACCGATCGGGTGATCAACATCGTAATCCCATCGTGTGCACTGCAGGTGCGCCTACTGACGTCGATGAGGACGTCGGGATCGAGCAGCCAAGAAGGGTGCTGCGTCATCTCGAACCGACGAAAGGAGGGCGCTGTGCGCCCCCGCCCATCATTTGCACTACCACGTGCCGTTCCGCGCCTTCTCGCCGCATGCGGGGTGAGCGCAGCCGTGCTACTGAGCCCAGTAGCAGCGTCCGCGGCCACAGCGCCACCGCCGCTCATGGCGCAGGCCCAACCCACCCCGCCCAGCCCACCGGGCCAGGGGCAACTGCTTCCTCCCGCGCCGTCGCAACCAGCAGCCCCCTCCCCGGCCGACGCGCCGACGCCGACCTCCTCAGCGGCGCCTTTCACGCCGATTCAGCTGGTAGGCACGGCCTTGCTTGTGGTGCTGTCGCTGATGATGACGGCGGTGGCCGCAACGACCCTGTGGTGGATGCTGCACGCCTGGAACACGCCCGACTCGTTGAGACGCACCGGCTTTCGTCGCCGTGACCACACCCCCACGAAGTCCTTCTCATTGCTGGTGCCGGCGCGTCACGAAGAGGCGGTGCTGGGGCAAACCCTCGATTCCCTCGCCGCCATGAATCACCCAGCCTTCGAGGTGCTGGCGATTATCGGTCACGACGACCCCGGCACCGAGGCGGTAGCTCACGCAGCTGCGGCGCGCCATCCCGGGGTGGTTCGAGTGGTCATCGACTCCAACGTGCCCAAGAACAAGCCGAAGGCGCTCAACACGGCTCTCCGCGAGTGCCGGGGCGAGGTCGTGGGGGTGTTCGATGCCGAGGACGACGTGCACCCCGACCTGCTCCAGCTGGTCGATATGCGTTTCGCTGACACCGGTGCAGACGTGGTGCAGGGTGGGGTTCAGCTGATGAACATCCATTCCAGCTGGTGGTCGATGCGGAACTGCCTCGAGTACTACTTCTGGTTTCGTAGCCGGTTGCATTTTCAGGCAGCGCAGAACTTCATCCCACTCGGTGGCAATACGGTGTTCATGCGCACCGACTTGTTGCGCCAGTACGACGGGTGGGACGAGCAGTGCCTGGCCGAGGACTGCGAGATTGGCGTCCGGCTGTCCACGGCCGGCGCCAAGGTTGCGGTGGCCTACGACCCCGAGGTTGTCACTCGGGAGGAGACACCGGACACGATCAAGTCTTTGGTCAAGCAACGGACCCGTTGGGACCAGGGCTTCTTACAGGTGCTGGGGAAGGGCGTCTGGAAGCAGATCCCCTCCCGCAAAGCCCGTTGGCTCGCCCGGTACACGCTGGCCATGCCGTTTCTGCAGGCTTTCACGGGTGTGATGATTCCGATCTCGGTGATTGTCATGCTCACGGTGAAGGTCCCGGTGGCGATCACGCTGCTGACCTTCCTGCCCATCGTGCCCACGCTGATCACCGTTGCCGTGGAGATAGTCGGGCTCGATGACTTTGCCCGGAGCTTCGGCCTCAAGGCCCGGTTCCGCGATTACGTGAAGCTGGTCCTCGGCGTCTTCCCCTATCAGGTGTTGTTGGCCTTCGCTGCCCTACGGTCGGTATGGCGTCAGCTCCGCCATGAGAACAGCTGGGAGAAGACCGCCCACTCGAACCTGCACCGCACGCCGACAGCGGATACAGCGCGGCGCGAGGTCGCGAACGAGCTAGCGCCTGTTGGCGGTGCCCGATGACTGCACTGCTTGAGCGCGTCGAAACCGGCCGTGCCCCCAGGGTTACGCACCGCCGTGTCGTCGGCCCTCGCAACGGAGCTGCACGTCGGCTGGGTCTCGCGGTACGCGAACACCGCACGTCCGTGCTAGTACTCACCCCGCTGCTTCTGCTCACCGGCGTGGTCAGGTTCATCGGCATGGTGACCTCCCCGCAACGCATTGATGACGAGGGCACCTACGTCGCTCAGGCGTACGCGGTACAAAGCCTGGGGTCGTTGACGCATTACACCTACTGGTATGACCACCCACCGCTCGGCTGGATTCAGATTGCCGGTTATACCTGGTTGACCGGGGCGTTCGATCGGGCCCCCAATGCGGTGGCCGCCGGTCGCGAGGCGATGTTGGTCGCGGCCGTCATCAGTGCGTTCCTGCTGTACGTCTTGGCTAGGCGGCTGGGCGTAGCGCGATGGGCATCCGGTCTCGCGGTACTGCTCATGGCATTGAGCCCGTTGGCTGTTCAATTCCAACGCACCGTCTACCTGGACAACGTCGCAACGCCGTGGGCCTTGGGTGCCCTGGTGTTGGCGCTGTCGCCCCGCAACCGGCTGGCGGCGACCGCGGGTGCCGGGGTGGCCTTCGCCATCGCAGTGCTCAGCAAGGAAACGTACTTGTTGCTACTTCCGGCGTTGGTCTACGTGATGCTCCGGCATAGCGCGGCCACTACCCGCAAATACGCCGTGACGGTCGCAGCGTCGTTGTTCGTGTTGGTCGGCGCCGGGTATGTGATGTTGGCACTGGTCAAGGGCGAGTTGCTGCCTGGACCGAACCGGGTGAGCTTGCTCGGCGGGCTGGAGTTCCAGCTCGGCGGACGCGAAACCAGCGGCAGCCTGTTCGATAGCTCCTCGCTGTCGCGGCGCAACCTCGACATCTGGCTGCAACTGGACATGGTGCTGCCGGTCGCCGCCGTCGTTGCCGCCGTCGGGGGACTCTTCGTCCGGCGGCTGCGCCCGATCGCAGTAGGCGTGGTGTTCCTGCTGCTCATGATGCTGCGCCCGGGTTACCTCCCGGTGCCCTACGTCATCGCCGTGCTTCCCCTGGGGGCACTGCTGGTGGCTGGTGTGCTCGACGCCGCCACGCGGGGAGCACGCCGCAACGTCCGGCGGACGGTACTGGGGACCACCGCAGCAGTCGTCGCAATCCTGCTCAGCGTTGCAGGGGTCGCTGCTGCCGCACCGGCGTGGCAGGGGCAGTTGCGGGGTCTCACCCAGGCCAACCTGGATGCACCGGTGGCGCAAGGCGAGGCCTGGGCCGAGGCGAATATCCCGCAGGGCCAGCGGATGCTGATCGATGACGCCATGTGGGTGGACTTAGTGCGTTCGGGGCGACCCCGCCCCGACGTGGTCTGGTACTACAAGGCCGACACGGACTCCGCGGTCATCGCGAACGCGCCGAACGGGTGGAAAGACTACGGCTGGATCATCACCACGGAGTCGATGCGTCGCTCGGTGGGCGGTTCACCCGTCGTCGCGACCGCCCTGCAGAACTCGACGCTGGCAGCAACGTTCGGCACGGGTGATATGCGCGTCGAAGTGCGCCAGGTGCACCCCGAGGGTCTTGCCGCCCGCAACGCCGCGCAAGCGAGCGAGGCGTCGGCGCGCTCGGCAGGCGGGACCCAGCTGGCCGGCAACCCTGCGCTCACCACCGATCAGCCCACCAAGGACTTGCTCACCGGTGGCCGGGTGGACTCGCGGGCCTTGGCGGGACTGGCGGCCCTGACCGCTCAACAACCCGTGCAGCTGGCCGGTGCTCCCGCAGTCTTCGGTGAGGACGGCGGAGCTACCCCGCGCCGTCAGCTTCTCCTCGTCGGCGGTTCGCCGGTGCGGCAGTTCTTCGCCGCCCAGACAGGGCCACTTGCTCCGTCCGCGGTCACCATGCAAAACGGCGAGGTGTTGGTCACCTACTCCGCCGTCCCTCCGCTTCCCGCGCAACAGCCCTGACAGCCCACCCAGTCTCGCCCCATTCTTCTGGAGGATCGATGCCCATTCTCAATACTGCCCGACGAGGCCTGCCGGCCCTTGTTGCCGTCCTCGCCGCAATGCTGCTGGTCGTAGGGGCCTCCGGTATCGCGGCCGCTCAGGCACCAGCCGCACCGACCAACCCCAGCGGGTTCGTCCGGTTGGGGCACCTGGCGCCCGACGTCGGCCCGGTGGATGTGTATCTGGTCCCGTTTGGTGGCCAGCAACAGTCCGTCGTCGAGAAGGCGCCCTATGGCAGCTTGACCAAGTACCAGACGCTGGCGCCCGGGGACTACACCGTTGCGATGCGCCCAGCCGGGACTCCCGCGGCGGCGGCGCCGATGCTGTCAACCCAGGTCACGGTGGCGCAAGGGAAGGCGTTTACCGTGCTGGTCACCGGTGCTATGGGTGCGCTCAAATCGTCCGTACTCACCGATGACCTCACCCCACCCGCGGCTGACGCCGCGCGGGTGCGGTTAATCCAGGGTTCGGCCGCAGCCCAGAAGCTCACCGTGACCGGGTCCGGCGGGGTCACGCTGGCCCGCGACGTGGCCTACGGCACCGCCACCGGCTACGCCGACGTCCGGCAGGGCCGGTGGACTTTGCAGGTCACCGCGGCAGATGGGTCGAAGGCCATGTCTGCAGACCCCGTGGTCGATCTCCGGGCCGGTTCGGTAAACAGCCTGCTCGTCACTGATGCCCCCGGTGGGGGCTTCGCGATTACCCCCGTGGTGGACGCAGCTGGGATCAACGCCCCTCAAGCACCTGTCGGTGGGGTCGAAACTGGCGGCGGGGGCACCGCCACCGTTGCTGGTGACACCGACCCCCGTGTATGGGTGGGGGCGGTAGTGCTACTTCTCGTCGCGGCCGGCGCCGCTGCCACGGTCGGGTACCGCAGAACGGTGGCGGCCCGACGGTGAGGTCGGCGAAACGGTTCTTCGGGGTCGCGGTGGTTGCAGCTACCGCTCTCGCCCTCATAGTCCTGCTGCTCACCCGCCAGACACCCGCTTCCGCCCCCCCCGCCGTCGCCGAGCGCACCGCGATCACTGCGGCGCAGGGTTTCTTGGACACCTACGTCGACCCGGACGGACGGGTGGTGCGGCGGGATCAGGGTGGTGACACGGTGAGCGAGGGACAGGCCTACGCGATGTTGTTGGCTGTGGCGGCGAACGACCGCAGCCGGTTCGTCACGATCTGGCGGTGGACCCAGACGAACATGCAGCGACCTGACGGACTGCTGTCCTGGCAATGGCGTGCTGGTCAGCTCGTGGACCGTGAATCGGCCGCCGACGCCGATCTCGATGCCGCCCGGGCACTAGTGCTGGCTGGCCAGCATTTCCGTGACGACGCTCTGGGAGCGGCGGGCCGCGCGATGGCCAGCGCGGTCTTGAACCACGAGACCGCCCAAACACCGCGCGGCCTCGTGCTGACGGCAGGGACGTGGTCCACCACCGCACCGTGGACGGTGAACCCCAGCTACTTCGCTCCGGCCGCGACCGCGCAACTGGGAGCCGCGACCGGAGACCCCCGGTGGGCCCAGCTGCAAGCGGGCGGGACTGCCGTCATCCGCGCCCTCCTTGCACAGAACCCGCTGCCGCCGGATTGGGCGAAGCTGACCAGTTCGGGCGAGGTCACCCCGACCCAGGGTCCCGACGGTGCGAGTCCCCGCTTCTCCCTCGACGCAGCGCGGGTGGTGCTACGCACCGCCGAGTCCTGCACCCCGGCTGATCGCACGCTTGCCGCCGACGCCGCAGTCAAGCTGGACAAGCCGGTGCAGGACCTCCGTGGAATGTACTCATTGGACGGTAACCCCACCGTCGACTGGAAGCACCCGCTGGTACTGGCAGCCGCTGCCGCAGCGGACACCGCCACCGGCGACGCGGCGGGAGCGTCAGCCGCCCTCGACGCCGCTCAACAACTGGATGCGCGATCCCCCGGTTATTACGGGGCGGCGTGGGTAGCCCTCGGCCGCGTCCTCCTGCAAACCAACCTCCTCGGCTCGTGCACCGGAAAGGCACCATGAACCCCCTTACCAGGCACCTGCGGCTGCTGGCCACGGTTACCGCCGTCACCGGCGTACTCGCCGGGTGCAGCGCATCAGCATCGCCGCCCGCACGCTCTCCGGTGGCTTCCGCGGCCACATCGGGCAACGAGGCGGCTGGACCGCAACCCATCCCTGCCTCTGCCGCGCTCACCCCGACCCGGGTGGTGATCCCCGCCATCGGGGTCGACCTGGCCGGTCTGGAGCAGCTGACACGCGACCCGGCAACCGGTCAGCTCAACGCCCCGGTCGATTACGACAAGGCCGGCTATTACGTCAACGGCGCGGTGCCCGGCGATCCGGGCCCGGCAGTGGTCGCCGGACATGTCGACGACATGGTGGGCCCCAAGGTGTTCTACCGACTGCGCGAGCTCACCAACGGTCAGAAGATCACGGTGACCCGATCTGACGGAACGAACGTGACGTTCCGGGTGGATTCGGTTCAGCAGTACCCCAAGGGCGCGTTCCCGACCGATGCCGTCTACGGGCCCGCCCCCGGGAGTTCGCTGCGCCTGATTACTTGTGGTGGCGTTTTCGACGCCGCCGCGCGTTCCTACCGCGACAACGTTGTCGTCTACGCCAGCCAGATCTCAAATGCCGCAGCATGATTCGAGCCCAGCGCCGAGCCCGCGGTTACTGACAGGAGAATGCACATGATCGACCAACTGTCCAATGTCGACTATGACCACACGGCCGAGATGCCGTTGGGCGTGGTGGTCATCATCCCCACGTTCAATGAGCGCGAGACCTTGCCGCTCATTGTGGGCCGCCTGCGGGTGGCTGTTCCACATGCTTGCGTTTTGGTGGTCGATGACGACAGCCCGGACGGTACCGGCGCCGTCGCGGACACCCTGGCTGCCACCGACCCGCTCGTGCACGTCCTGCATCGCAGCGTCAAGGCCGGGATCGGCGCCGCCTACATCGCCGGGTTCCGGTGGGCCTTGGACCGTGGTTATCGAGTTGTGGTGGAGATGGACGCCGACGGCAGCCACGCACCCGAACAGCTGCCTCGGCTGCTCGAGCAGATCGACGCAGGAGCCGAGGTGGTGTTGGGCTCGCGCTATGTCTCGGGCGGCAGCGTCGTCAACTGGCCCAAACGTCGCGAGCTACTCTCTCGCGGGGGCAACCTGTATTCCCGGCTCGCGCTGGGCGTGCGTCTTCACGACATCACCGGGGGCTACCGAGCCTATCGGGGCGAGGTGCTCGCAGCGATTGCGCTGGACGCTGTGGCGTCACAGGGTTACTGCTTTCAGGTCGATCTTGCCTGGCGCGCGGTGCAACGCGGGTTCCGTGTCGTGGAGGTCCCCATCACATTCACCGAACGCACCATCGGCGAGTCGAAGATGAGTGGCGGAATTGTTCGGGAGGCGCTGGTGATGGTGACGAAGTGGGGGCTGCGGAGCCGGCTGCAGAGCAGCCAGCAACACCGGGTGACGCCGAACCCACCGCAGGAGGCTGTCACCCTGGCTGACGTTGGTGCGTGAGGGTGCTCAGGCCGGCTTCTCAGCCCTGACCTGCGGGTCGATGAGCTCCCGGGCGCTACCATCCGCACGCATGTCGCGAACAGCACCCCGGCCAGGGCCGCCAGCGGGATCTCCGACACCAGGGGGGCGGCCAGGAACACCACGGCCAGCAGCACCAGGGAGTGGGTGACCGCCGCCAGGCGTGAGCTGGCCCGCCCGCACGTTGACCGCGGTACGGGCGATTGCCGCGGTCGCCGGGACGCCCCCGAACACCGGCGCTACCAGGTTGGCCAGGCCTTGGCCGAACAGTTCCCGGTCCGGGTCGTGCCGCTCAGCACGAACAACAACAGGGCGTAGTAGATAGATGATCTTCGCGACCACGTCGCTAGCGTCGTACTTGCTATTGGCAGCAGTTCGGCGAGGTCGGGCAGATCCACAGCTCGGACTACTCCCGTTACTTCAACGGCAGCGTGAGGGCCGTAACGCTGACGGTAAAGAGCTACTGCAGGTTCACGGCTCCTGTCGCCCTCAGTGAGCTCGACCCCTCCCCGTCCATCCCCCAGAGCTTCGTCTACGTCGACGCGGACGTGCTGGACCAGATCGAGGCCATCCAGAACGACCGCGGGGCGGGGTCCATCAAGACCGCCGCCAGGTGGGTCCTGCGGCCGGTGGCACGGCTGGCTCGCTCTGCAGTAGCGGGGCCGCGGCCACAGCGCGTTCGTAGGGCAGTGGAAGGCGTTCCAGCATCCCCGGCATCGCGACCTGGGAAGACGCCACCTCATCCCGATGGAATGCGGATCCTAGGCAGGTCAACGCTATTTTCCGCAGGCCCCGGAGTGAGCGGTCCGCCGAACACGGCTGACCGCTGGTCCGGTGTGAACTGCTGCGGTGAGGTCTGGTTAAAGTATTGGTTGAACAGCGTGCAGTCGTACTTCTCCCAGATGGCTGGCGTCCACAGGTCCGGAAAGTCGCACTCTGGCCGGACGCCGTCGAGCAGGCCCGGGTACTTGTCGGCGATCATGTGCTGCTGCTCGGCGCCGCCGGAGCAGCCGTCGCCGACGGTGAAGCGGATCGCACCGTACGTCTCGGCGATGTACTCCTTGATCATCATGAAAAACTCGGCGGAGGTCTGGGAGCGGGTGCGCCTGTAGCGGCTGGGTTTGAGCCCCACGCCGCCAGCAGCAGGCCGGTCAGAGCAACACCCATCATGTCGACATCGTTAGTGCGATCGCCCCCCGCAACGCCGATCGTCGACGGCGGATCTAGTCGGTCGCCGCGCGGCTGCCGCCGGGCAGGGTTGCGATAAGGGTGGCGATGGCGTCGGCGACCGCTTGCGGATTTCGGCGCGGCAGGCTGTGCCCGCCACGGGTGACGAGTTGCAGCTGGGCGCCGGGGAGTCGGTCGCGCAGGGCCTCGGCGGTGGCCAGGGGGACGGCGGTGTCAGCCGGGTCGGTGAGGATCAGGCTGGGTGCCTGCACCTGGTCGATGATGGCATCGAGCGCATCGACGCCGTGCACGAAGTCGCGCTGCTCGGTGAGGAACGTCCGCCACATGGCGCCCTGGGCATACCGGGCGTGGCCCCAGATGTCGACGTTGACCCACTCGTCGTGCTCCAGGGGTCGACGGCGCATCCGTCGCAGCGTGGCGAGATGTGCGCGGGCCAGCCACGGGGTCAGCGACCATGCCGTTATCGCGCACACGGGCCCGGCCACGGGCGCGGCGAGCAGCCGGTCCCACCCCGTGACTGCTCCCGGGCCGACGCTGGCGACCAGGACGAGGCCTCGGACGCGGTGGGGGGCCAGTGCGGCTGCGGTCAGCGCAACGCCACCGCCGTACGAGTGGCCGACGAGCACGGCCCGCTCGACGCCGGCCCGGTCGAGGTCGGCCAGCACGATCTCGGCGTTGCCGATCAGCCCGGCCGCGCGGTGCGGGCTTGATCGATAACCCGGGCGATCCACCGCCACGCATTCCACGGTGGTGGGCAGCCGGGCGATCACCTCCCGCCAGTCCGAACCGGATCCGGGCTGACCGTGCAGCAATACGACCGGAGTGCTCCGCTTGCCGCTCGTCACCCCAGCATCGTGCCCGCCGAATCCCGCACTGCGCACGGAAGGCCGTGCAAGATCGGGTGAACAGCGCTCCGTTGCGTTCGGTCGACGACCGTGGCAAACTATTCCTGACCGATCGGTCTGTAAATGCCGAGAGTCGCATCTCTGGAGGAAGCATGACGGCGCTACCCGACGTGTCGACCGAGGACCAGAGCGTCCTGCGCGCGGAATTCGACCGGACGATCGGGCGCAACGACCGGATCGAGCCGCGCGACTGGATGCCGGACAAGTACCGCTCGACACTGATCCGGCAGATCGCCCAGCACGCGCACTCGGAGATCATCGGCATGCAGCCCGAAGGCAACTGGATCACCCGGGCTCCGTCGCTGCGTCGCAAGGCGATCCTGCTGGCCAAGGTGCAGGACGAGGCTGGGCACGGGCTCTACCTCTATTCAGCCTGCGAGACGCTGGGCGCGTCGCGCCGTGACCTCACCGACAAGCTCGTCTCGGGCCGGCAGAAGTACTCCTCGATCTTCAATTACCCGACGCTGTCCTACGCCGACGTCGGCACGATCGGGTGGCTGGTCGACGGCGCTGCGATCGCTAACCAGGTACCGCTGTGCCGGACGTCGTACGGGCCCTACGGGCGCGCGATGATCCGGATCTGCAAGGAGGAGTCCTTCCACCAACGCCAGGGCTTCGAGCTGCTGAGCACCATGATGCGCGGCACCGACGCCCAGCGCGCGATGGTGCAGGAGTCGGTCGACCGGTTCTGGTGGCCGGCCCTGATGATGTTTGGCCCGCCGGACGCGGATTCGCCGAACACGGAGCAGTCGATGGCCTGGGGTATCAAGCGCGACACCAACGACGAGCTGCGGCAGAAGTTCGTCGACATGTCGGTGCCGCAAGCCCGGGCGCTCGGCGTGACGTTGCCCGATCCCGCCCTGGTGTGGAACGCCGAGCGCGGCCAGCACGACTTCGGCCAACCCGACTGGGACGAGTTCTACGCGGTGGTTGCGGGGTCCGGGCCGTGCAATGCCCAGCGCTTGGCGCACCGTCGACGCGCCCTGGAGGACGGGGCCTGGGTCCGCGAGGCCGCCACGTCCTTCGCCACCGCCCAGCGCTCCGACCAGAGGTTATCGGCGTGAGCGAGCAGCCCGACACCGGTGGCGCTCGGGCCGGGACCGTCCAGGACGAGTGGCCGCTGTATGAGGTCTTCGTCCGCGGGAAGCGGGGCCTCAACCATGTGCACGTCGGCTCCCTGCACGCAGCTGACGACGAGATGGCGCTGCGCCACGCCCGGGACGTCTACACCCGGCGCAACGAGGGTGTGAGCATCTGGGCGGTGCGTTCCGACGCGGTGGCGGCGTCCAGCCCGGACGAGAAGGACCCGCTGTTCGCGCCGTCGGGCGACAAGGTCTACCGGCACCCGACGTTCTACGTCATCCCCGACGACGTCCCGCACATGTGAGGATCCAGATGCCCCACCTGCCCGAGGACGACGCCGACCACAGCTCGGTCTACGACGGCCTCACCGGGGGCGATGACACCCGGTGGGCGTTCGGCACCGACTTCGAGGATCCGTTGGCCGGCGTCGACACCACCATCGCCCGCGGTGTCGATCCCCGGGTGCTGGCGGAGTACTGCCTGATGCTCGGCGACGACGCCCTGATCTACGCCCACCGGCTCTCGGAGTGGGCCAGCTGCGCACCCGACCTCGAAGAAGACATCGCGCTGGCCAACATCGCACTCGACTTCCTCGGCCAGGCTCGCCTGCTGCTGGCACGCGCCGCGGCCGCCGACCCCACCCTGGTACCGGCCTTGCCGCACGGTTCGCCGGTGCCGGCGGAGGACGCACTCGCGTTCTTCCGGGACGAGCGGGCCTACCGCAACGTGCGCTTCGTCGAACCGGATAACGGCGACTTCGCGGTCACCATTGTGCGGCTGCTCGTCTTCTCGACGTTCCGCCTCGCCCAGCTGCAGCGCCTGGCCACCAGCAGCGACACCGTGCTGTCGGCCATCGCCGCCAAGTGTGTCAAGGAGCTGCGCTATCACCGCGACTACGCCGGCCGCTGGTTTCTGACCCTCGCGCAGGGCACCGCGGAGTCCCGCCGCAGGCTGCTCGCCGGGCTCACCGTGGTGTGGCCGTTGTACGACGAGCTGTTCGCCACGACGACCACCGAGTACGACGCGGTCGAGCAGGGAGTCGGCGTCGACCCTGCGGAGCTGGCCGAGGAGGTCGCCGTCCTGCTCGAGCAGGTCTTCTCGGTCAGCGGTGTTGATCGACCCGATATGCCCGCGACGGGGCCGGTCAACGGGGGCACCGGTCGCCACGGCAGGCACACCGAGGAGATGGGCCGACTGCTTGCGGTCATGCAGGTGGTTGCCCGGGCGCATCCGAGTGGGCGGTGGTAATCGCCATGACACCGGACATGGGCTCGAGCGTCCGAGCGCAGCAGGTGCGGGACCTGGCTGCCGCAGTGACCGACCCCGAGATGCCGATGCTGACCCTGGCCGACCTTGGTGTGTTGCGGGACGTGCAGGTGCAACCACGTCCTGACGGCGCGGGACCGGAGCGGGTGATCATCACGATCACGCCTACCTATTCCGGGTGCCCGGCCATGGCGACGATGCGCGACGACCTGGTCCACACCCTGCAGGAGCACGGTTTCGACGATGTCGAAGTGCGGGTCAGCCTGCACCCTGCCTGGTCCAGCGACTGGATCAGCGCTCGTGGGCGCCGCGCCCTGAACGACCACGGCATCTCCGCACCGGGGGCGGCTGCACGCCCCGGGGGGCCCATCGTGCTCAACCTGCTGGCCACCCAACGGGAGGTGCGCTGCCCACGCTGCGGAGCAGACCATGCCGAGCTCAGCTCGGAGTTTGGGGCGACCGCTTGTAAGGCGATGTACCGCTGCGCGTCGTGCCTGGAGCCGTTCGAGCACGTCAAGGAGATCTGAGCGTGTCCACCGCCGGGACCGCTCGCGCTGCGTTTCACGAACTGACGGTGGCCGCCGTGCAACCGCTGACCGACGACTCGGCCGCGGTCACGTTCGAGGTCCCCGCCGAGCTCAGGGACACCTTCGAGTTCAAGGCTGGACAGTCCCTGACGCTGCGCCGCACCATCGACGGCCGAGAGCACCGTCGTTCGTATTCGATCTGCGCACCGGAAGGCGCCCGGCCCCGGGTCGGGGTCCGGGAGATTCCGGGGGGCCTGTTCTCGACCTGGTTGGTGCACGAGGTCGAGGTCGGTGAGGTGGTTCAGGCACAGCCGCCCACCGGCAGTTTCCAGGTGGATGCCGCCGACACCGGTCGGCATCTGTGCGTCGCAGCCGGATCCGGGATCACGCCGATGCTGTCCATCGCGACGACCGTGCTCGCGAACCCCCGTGCCCAGGTCACGCTGGTGTACGGCAACCGCACGTCCAGTTCGGTGATGTTCGCCGAGGAGCTGGCCGATCTCAAGAATCGCTACGGCGCACGGTTGAATCTGATTCATGTGCTCTCTCGCGAGCCCCGCGACGTCGAGCTGCTCTCCGGCCGCCTCGACGCGGACCGGCTACGCCGCCTACTGACCGCTCTGGTTGCGGTCGGTGGCCTCGACCACGTGTGGTTATGCGGACCATTCGGCCTCATCAGCGACGCCCGCACGGTGTTCGCCGAACTCGGTGTCGACGAGAGCAAGGTGCACTTCGAGCTGTTCTACGTCGACGAGCCACCACCTGAGCTGAACCGGGCACACGCAGCAACCGACGGCGACGTAGCCGAGGTAACGCTCGTCCTCGACGGCCTCACCAGCACGGTCCTGGTCTCGAAAGGACAGTCCATCCTCGATGGTGCTTCGAGGACCCGGGCAGACCTGCCGTTCGCGTGCCGCGGCGGCGTCTGCGGTACCTGCCGCGCCCACCTGGTGGCCGGCGAGGTGGACATGCGCCGCAATTACGCCCTCGACGACGGCGAGGTCGAGCGCGGCTTTGTCCTGACCTGCCAAACGTTCCCGGTCGCTGACGCCGTCACGGTCGACTTCGACGCCTGAGACCCGCGGTGGCTACCTGTTCGCCAGGCCGCCGGAGCCCAGACCGCCGGAGCCCAGGCCGCCGGAGCCCAGGCCGCCGGAGCCCAGGCCGCCGGAGCCCAGACCGTCGAAGGCCACGCTGGCCACGGACCTGGCGAGCACGTCAGCGGCAACCGGGCCCCCTGGGCGCCACCACTCGGCGAGGGAGTTGACCATGCCGAACAACAGGCGGCTGATCACCGCGGGGTCGACGTCCTCGCGCACGCCGCCCTCCACGACGGCCGCTCGGACCAGGGTGGCGAGTTGCTCGTCGATGACGCGCCGGCGCTTGAGGGCAGCGAGTTCGACCGCACTGTTCCCGCGAACGCGCAGCAACAGTGTCACCGCCGGCAGATGGTCGGTGAGGATGAGGACGGATTCCTCGACGGCCGCGCGCAGCCGCTGGCGCGCGCTCGCACTGGGTTCGGCGTTGACAGCTTTGTCGATCGCGGCGCTCAAACCGTCCAGGGCCTCGTCGAGTGCCGCCGCCAGCAGCGACTCTTTGCTCGCCACGTGGTGGTAGATCGCGGACTTCGTCACCCCCAGCTCCTTGGCAAGGTCCCCGACGCTCGTCGCGTCGTAGCCCTGGGAGTTGAACAGCTCGATAGCTCGCCGCAGCACCGTCGCTTGGTCGTAGCCGGGCCGTCCTCGGCGCGCCACGTCCAGCGCGGGCTCGTGCATGACTCAAGGCTCCCACAGCGATGACCATGCACTCGCCGTGCGCCGGCGAGGCTCAGAAGCGGTTACCGCGGCGGAGCGTGCCGGGACGCCCGTCCGGGTCGTAGATCGCCTTGTACAGCGGAGTTGCCCACGCTTGCGTTCGCCGGCTCAACCGGGGGGCGGCGTGCGGCCGTAGCCGACCAGGCGGACGGGGTCCGGGCTGCCCGTCGGCGTACCACCGCTGCAGGGCGTGAGCGCTGCCGGCGAAAGCGGCCACCATGGCCTGGGGATCGACCAGGTCCGCGTCGTCACCGGGGGAGCGGTCCAGGTGCTCACGGGCCAGGGTCAGCCGCAGCTCACGGGCGAAGCTACGGGCGCCGTCGCCGAACCGATCCAGCACCGCCGGGTCCCGCTCGTCGCGGGCATCGTCAAGCACCGCACACGACAGCTCCGAGTCATGCGTCCATGATCGGCGGTTGACGTTGTCCGAACCCACCGACGCCCACAGGTCGTCGATCACGCAGACCTTCGCGTGCACGTACACGGGGGTGCCTGCGATGTTCTCGATGCCATAGACGGCGACGCGATGACCACCGGCCCGACGAAGCAGGTCCAGTGCCTGTTGCTGGCCCACCAGGTTGGGCGGCAAGGAGAACCGGCCGTCCTGGTCGGGGTGGTGGGGCACCACCGCCACCACGTGCAGCCCAGGGGCCTTGCGCAACGCGTCGGCGAAACACCGCACCACCTCCGGCGACCAGAAGTACTGGTCCTCCAGGTAGATCAGGCGCTGCGCGCGGGCTACGACCTTCTGATATGCGCGGGCGATGCTGCGCTCCCCGTGTGGCGCGAACGGATACCCCGGGCGCCGCTTCGGGTAGGTCCGCAACACCTGCACCGCCTGGCCCCCCACCGGCGCGGGGTCGTCAAGCTGGGCGGGCAGGACACCGGGTGTCCGGTCCTCCCGCCGGAGGGCGTCGATGACTCGGGCGATCGGGTTGCGGGTCAATGCCGCCGGATCTTCCCACCTCTCGCGGAACACGGTCTCGATGTCACCGACCGCCGGCCCTCGCACCGCGAGCTGCACATCGTGCCAAGGCGGACGCGACCCGTACACCGCTGCCATGGGTTGACGCTGCGGGTCGCCTATATGGTCTGGCCCGTCGAACCGGCTGTGACACAGGTCGATTCCCCCGACGAACGCGATGTCGCGCTCCGGGCGCCCCGGGTGGCGCAGCACCACGAACTTCTGATGGTGCGACCCACCTGGGCGAACCCGCATGTCGCGCAAGCATTCCCCGCCCGCGGCCTCGATGTCCTCCCCGAGATGGCGGTTCTCCTGCTCGCTGAAGGACAACCGGTCCAGGTGCGACCGCCAGATCAGCCCCTTCACCACCACCCCACGGGAAGCCGCCGAGCACAGCACGTGGGCGACTTCGCTGCCGTCGTCGTCCATCACCTGGTCCGGGTCACCCCGCCAGTCGGTGAACAGCAGCAGGTCGCCGGCTCGCATCAGGCGAACAGCCCGAACGAGTTCGGGGAAGTACACCCCGCCGTGCACCAGGACCCGCACGTCGTTGCCGACGCTGTACGCGAGACCGTCATCGTGGCGCCGGTCGAGCCTGGTGGCCGGGTTGCCGCGCTCGGCTGCGCTGAGCAGCCAGTCCAACGCCCCCATCACCGGCCCCTCACCCCGCGAATCGTGCCGCCGAACGTTGCCGCGCTTTCGCTGCTTCCTCGGCACGGTTCTTGGGGGAGGTCGTGCTCACCAGTTCGTCGAGCAAGCGTTGGGTGGCTTCGCAGACCTCGGCCACCGCACGGTCGAAGGCCTCGGTGTTGCGCTGGGCGGGTACGGCGGAGCCACTGATCTTGCGGACGTACTGCAACGCGGCGCTGCGCACCTCCTCGTCGGTCGCCGGGGGGGCGAAGTTGTGCAACGTCCTGATGTTGCGGCACATCTGCCGATCCTAGATCAACCAGTGGTTGTGCTGCGATGGCGTTGCGGTCGACCTCGATGCCACCGCAGGCGGTGATGTGGGCAACCCTGGGGGTCGGATTCGCCCCGGAGCGGTGCCCGGCACGCGTACTGTGAGTGACGCTCCTCGTCCACACCCCCCGGTGGGCGGGGAGCCTTAGAACGTCCGGTGCGAGCGCTGCGCCGGCGCCCGCCGCCCGCCGTCAACGTGACACCGCCGGCCCGGGCGGTCCACGATGAGCCGATGGATCACCCCCAGACCGCGTCGCTCGACATCACCGCCACCCCCGCCTGGGGCGCCCTGCTCACCCATCACGCCGACGTCGAGGCGACGCATCTGCGGCAGATCTTCGCCGACGACCCCGGACGCGGCCGGGAGTTGGTCGTCGATGCCGCCGACCTGCACGTGGACTACTCCAAGCAGCGCGTCACCCGCCAGACCATGCGGCTGCTGGTGGACGTGGCCGAGGCGGCGGGAGTGCCCGAGCGACGGTCGGCGATGTTGGCGGGGGCGCACATCAATACCAGCGAGGGCCGGGCCGTGCTGCACACCGCGCTGCGCCTGCCGCTGGGCTCCGACCTCGTCGTCGACGGCCAGGACGTGGTGGCCGACGTGCACCAGGTGTTGGCGCGGATGGGCGCGTTCACCGACAGCGTGCGGTCCGGGCAGTGGCGCGGGGCGACCGGGCAGCGCATCACCACGGTCGTCAACATCGGGATCGGTGGCTCCGATCTCGGCCCGGTGATGGTGCATCAGGCGTTGCGCCACTACACCGACGGTGGTCCCGAGGTTCGCTTCGTCTCCAACGTGGACCCCGCGAATCTGCTCGCTGTGACGGCGGACCTCGACCCGGCATCGACGTTGTTCGTCGTCGCCTCGAAGACCTTTTCCACCCTGGAGACGCTGACCAACGCCACCGCAGCGCGTCGCTGGTTGCTCGAGGGTCTGGGCTCGGCTGCCGGCCCGGACGCCGTCGCGAAGCACTTCGTCGCGGTGAGCACCAATGCCGAGAAGGTGGCCGCGTTCGGGATCGACACGGCGAACATGTTCGGCTTCTGGGACTGGGTGGGCGGGCGGTACTCCGTCGACTCGGCGATCGGGCTGGCGGTGATGGCAGCCGTCGGGCGGGAGCACTTCGGCGAGCTGCTCACCGGATTCCACGCCATGGACACCCACTTCGCCACCGCACCGCTGCGCGCGAACGCCCCGGTGCTGCTAGGCCTGCTGGGTGTGTGGAACTCGTGCTTGCTCGGCGCCGACACCAAGGCGGTGCTGCCCTACGCCGACGACCTCGCCCGCTTCCCCGCCTACTTGCAGCAGCTGACGATGGAGAGCAACGGTAAGTCGGTACGCGCGGACGGAACCCCGGTGAGCACGACCACCGGGGAGATCTATTGGGGCGAACCGGGAACCAACGGCCAGCACGCCTTCTACCAGCTCCTGCACCAGGGCACCCGGGTGGTTCCGGTCGACTTCGTGGGCTTCCTGCAGCCCCTGGTGGACGTTGCGACGATGGACGGCGCAGGCAGCATGCACGACCTGCTGATGAGCAATTTTTTCGCGCAGTCCCAGGTGCTGGCGTTCGGCAAGAACGCCGAGGAGATCGCCGCCGAAGGCACGGCCCCCGACGTCGTCGCGCACAAGGTGATGCCCGGTAACCGGCCCAGCACCTCGATTCTGGCGCCCCGGCTTACCCCGGCGGTCCTCGGCCAGCTCATCGCGCTGTACGAGCACGTGGTGTTCGTACAGGGCGTGATCTGGGGCGTCGACAGCTTCGACCAGTGGGGGGTGGAACTCGGCAAGACCCAGGCGCAGGCACTCACCCCCGTGCTCACCGACTCAGCACCCCCGGCGCCGCAGAGCGACTCCTCGACCGACGCACTGGTGCGCTGGTACCGGGCGGGGCGCGGTCGCTCCGTGTGACGCGACGCCACGGCCGGGGTGGGCGGTCGCCGGAGTGCGGGCCTGAGGTCAGACGTGGGACCGGCGACCGCGGGACCGGCGACCCAGCGCGCCGGCCGCCGCACGCCAGCCCAGCAGGAACACCCCGAGGACCACGGTGGCCACCACGATGAAGGAGACCGCGGTGCCGGCGTCGGTGAGCCCGCGCAGCAACACACCCACGGCTACGGTGGACAGCCACACAGCCGCCCCCTCAGGCCAGACTCGCACTGGCCGCTGGTGCACCCGCCCCAGCAGCCACCCCGCGGCCAGCCCCACCAGGAACGGCCAGGCCGTCGCCGCGATACCCACCAATGCCCCGGACTCGGCGTGCGTGCGTCGCCCCAATCGCGACGAACACCAGCACGAGCACCACGTCGGCGATCAGCGCCCGCCCAGCCAAGCTCACAACTGCACACCGCGGGTCAGGGCGCCGTCGACAACCAGGTTGGTGCCGGTGGTGAAGCTGGACGCCGGGCTGGCCAGGAAGACCACCGCGTTGGCGATCTCCTGCGGGGTGGCCATCCGGCCGGTGGGGTTGAGCGCCAGTGCGGCGTCGTACAGGGCGGTGTTGTCCCGCTGGATGTTCTCCCACACCCCGCCCGGGAAGAAGGTGTTGCCGGGGGACACGCTGTTTGCCCGGATTCCCTTGCCCGCCAACTCGAATGCAAGTCCCTGGGTGTAATGCACCAGTGCCGACTTCATCGCGCCGTAGGAGCCGGACGCGAAGTCGATTTCCCGGCCGGACACGCTGGAGATGGTGACGATGGACCCGGCGGTGCTGGACTCCAGGTACGGCATCGCGGCCTCCACCATCCGTACCGCCCCCATCAGGTCCACCTCGAAGCTGCTGCGCCAGTTCGCTTCTCCCGGACCGATGGCCAGCGCACTGACGTTGCTGACGATGACATCCACGCCCCCCAACTCCTGCGCCGCCTGGCCGACCCAGTCGGTCAGCGCCGGGCCGTTCGCGACGTCCAGCACGTACCCGCGGGCACCTGTTGACTCGGCGGCCTCAGCCACCCCGGCCGCGTCGCGGGCACAGAAGGCGACCTGCGCGCCCTCGTCGACGAGGGTCTGCACCACCGCCCGGCCGATCCCCTTGGTGCCCCCGGTGACCAGGGCACGCCGTCCGTGCAATCCCAGCTCCATGTCGAACCCCTTCTAGTTGATCGAGCCCAGGCCGGCGGCGACCTCGCGCAGGTGACGGTGCATCCCGCGATAGGCATCCACCGGCGGAAGAAAACGTTTGGGCGCCTTCACGGCCGCGGAGAAATTGGCGTCCACCACGTTCGCGATCGGTGCCAGGGTGATCTGGCTGAGCAGCTGGTAGGCGTCCAGTCTGTGCAGCCCGAACAGCTCGCCGAACCACACCACCAGCTCGCGCTGCGCGATCCGCCAGGCGTCCTCCAACGGGCGACTGGACCCGATGACGCTCCAGTACTCGTCGTCCTCCAACCGCGGCCACGCCGGCGCGGGGGCGTCGGGGGATGCCTTGATCAGTTCCACGATGAGGGTGGAGTCCATCGCCCCTTCCACCGCGGTGCCGCAGGCCTCACCTTCGCCTTGCCGGTAGTGCCCGTCGCCGATCGAGAACAGTGCGCCGTCGACGTTCACCCGCAGGTACAGGGTGGCACCGGCTTTGAGTTCCGGGGTGTCCATGTTGCCGCCGAAGGTGTCGGGCACCAGCGATGTGCGCACCTCCCCCGCCGGGGGCGCCACTCCCACGGTGCCGAGCATGGGCTCCAGCGGCAGCTCGACACTCAAGTCACCGAAGCGTGCGTCGAAGGTCAGGGTGCGCTGGGCGCGGTCCAGGGAGTAGATCCAGGTCGTGTCCGTCAGCGGCTCCTGCAGGAACGCGGTGCGGTCGGTGCTGGTCAGGCCACCGAAGAACGGGATGACGGCCGAGGCGCCCCAGTCCCGGGCAGGCTGCAGGTCCACCACATGCAAGGCCAGGGTGTCACCGGGTGCGGCGCCCTCGACGTAGAACGGCCCGGTCTGCGGGTTCACGTGCGCCAGGTCCACCCGGTCGGCGGAGCGGTGCTCCGGAGAGCTCAGCGTCCCGGCGAAGGCGTCGTCACTCCACAGCCGCAACACGCTGCCGGGGCGAACCCGCCGGACCGGCGCCACCCCGCCGAAGGTCCAGGCGTACTCGTCCCGGGTGGGAGTGAACTCCACGACATCCATGCACTGATCCTGCCCCCTCCACCCCCGCTCCGCCGCCATTCACCCCCGTCCCCCCGCCCACCCCGGCCATTCGGAACCCTTTCGTCGCAGCGGGGCCCCGACCACGGGCCATTCGGAACCTTTTCGCCGCAGGGGCGCGATGGTCATGTTAGTCTGACCATCATGTCCATCCACAACGTCGCCGACGCCAAGGCCCACCTCTCTCGCCTGCTCGAGGACGCCCTGGCAGGCAAAGATGTGGTGCTCGCGCGCAATGGCACGCCCCTGGTCCGACTTGTGCCCGTGCGGCCGCTGCCTGAGCGGGCACTGGGGTTCCTGCCACTGAACACCCCGGACTCCCGGTTCGCCCCACTGACCGGCGACGACCTGCACGCCTGGACGTGAGCGGCACCCTGCTGCTGGACACCCACGTGTACGTGTGGGCTGTTTCCGCGCCGGGTCGGCTCTCCGCCGCCGCGCGCGAGGCGATTCTGCGCACCGAAACCACCCTGCTCGTGTCCGCCGCCAGCGCATGGGAGATGGCGATCAAGCACCGGGCCGGGCGGTGGCCGGAGGCGGAACCGCTAATCCGTCAGCATGCCGAGGTGGTAGCGCGGCTGGGCGCCCACGCGCTACCCATCACCGCTGAGCACGCCATCCGGGCTGGTGGTCTGCCGTGGTCGCACACCGACCCGTTCGATCGCGTGCTCGCCGCTCAGGCCCTGGTGCTCGGGGCCACCCTCGTCAGCCGTGATGCCGCTTTCACCGAGTTGCTGGGGTTATCGCTGCTCTGGTGATTCCGACGCACCCGGGCGCAGCGGCCCGACATCGTCGGCAGGCCCGGACCCGGCGTGCCCGGTAGTGCAGGCTGACCGGTTGTGCGACCACTCATCGGCATCTCGACCTACCGCGAGCAGGCCCGCTGGGGCAGCTGGGACGTCCCGGCAGTACTGCTGCCTGCCACCTACGTCGATGCGGTTCACGCGGCGGGGGGTCAGCCCGTGCTGCTGCCCACCGGCGCCGTCACCGCGGAGGTGGTCGCCCGGCTCGACGGCCTGGTGATCGCCGGTGGGGCCGACGTCGACCCCGGACGCTACGGCCAGCAACCCGGCCCGTTCACCGTGCGGACCCGACCGGACCGGGACGCCACCGAGAGCGAGCTGCTCTCGGCCGCGCTCGGACGCGACCTGCCCATCCTGGCCATCTGTCGCGGTATGCAGCTGCTGAACGTGGTACTCGGGGGGACCCTCGTTCAGCACCTGCCAGCCGAGGCGGGCGTGGTGACCCACGACCCGGGCCCGGGCCGCTTCGCCGAACATCAGGTCCGGGTGGACGCGGGCAGCCGCGTGGCGGCCCTCGTCGGAGAACAGGTGACGGCGCACTGCCACCACCACCAGGCACTGGACCGGGTGGGCGCCGGACTTCTGGTCACCGCCCGGGCGGAGGACGACACGATCGAGGCGGTCGAAGCGGCACGTCCGCGCTTCTGCATCGGTGTGCAGTGGCATCCGGAGGCCGGTCGCGACAGCCGGCTGTTCTCTGCGCTCGTGCACGCCAGCGACTCATCCGGGCACCTCTTGTGAAGATCACCCGTCAACCCCTATGGTCCGCTTCTAACCCATAGGAGGGGCTGCGATGAGCACGACACCCGAGGCGAGCGGACGCGGCCCTTCCCCGGCGGTGGACGCCGACACCCGGAGGCTGCACGAGTTGGGCTATGCCCAGGAGCTCACCCGGGGCATGGGGTGGTTTTCCAACTTCGCCGTGTCGTTCACCATCATCTCGATCCTGACCGGTGGTATCACCACCTATTACCTGGCGATGGCGGCTGGGGGGCCGCGGGCTGCCACGCTCGGCTGGCTGTTCGTTGGGCTGATGTCGCTGCTGGTGGCGTTGGCGATGGCCGAGGTGTGCTCGGCGTACCCGACGGCGGGTGGGCTGTACTACTGGGCCGCCAAAATGGCCCCGCCCCAGCACGCTGCGGTCGCCTCCTGGTTCACCGGCTGGTTCAACCTGGTCGGTCAGGTCGCGGTCACCGCCTCCATCGACTTCGGCCTCGCGACGATCGTCGGCTTTTTCCTGCAGCTGACGTTCCTGCCGAACTTTGCGGCGCTGCCGTGGCAGATCCTGCTCATCTACGTCCTCATCCTGGCGGCGCACGGGCTGCTCAACACGTTCGGGGTCAGGCTCGTCGCGCGGCTCAATGACATCAGCGTGTGGTGGCACCTGGCCTTCACCGCGATCGTGGTGGTGGTGCTCTTCGCGATCCCGCCGACCAAGACGCCGCTGGGCGACGTGTTCACCGCCTACTCCAACACCACCGGCTTCGGCGGGGGCGGCCTGACCACGATCTGGGTCACCGCAGTCGGCTTGATGCTCGCGCAGTACACCATCACCGGGTTCGATGCCTCGGCGCACATGACCGAGGAGACCCGCGACGCCGCGGTCAGCGGCCCCCGGGGCATCGTCACCGCCGTGTGGGTATCGGTGCTGGCCGGGTTCGTCCTGATGGTGGGGCTGTCGGTGGCGGTGCCGTTCGCCGTCGGTTCTGACGACTACGCCACCTTGGCCGCGAAGGGGATCCTGGCCGGACCGTCAATCATCGTCGACGCCGCCGGTGGCAACCTCGGCAAGCTGCTGTTGCTCGCCGTGATCGTGGCCCAGTTCTTCTGCGGCATGGCCTCAGTGACCGCCAACAGCCGGATGATCTACGCGTTCGCCCGGGACGGCGCCATCCCCGGCTCGCAGCTCTGGCACCAGATCAACCCGCGGACCCGGACACCCACCAACGGCATCTGGTTCGCCGTGGTCGGCGCGATCATCCTCGGGCTGCCCTCGCTGTACACCCGGCAGGGCTACGCCATCGCCTTCTTCGCGATCGTATCCGTCGCGGTCGTCGGGTTGTACGTCTCCTACGTGATCCCGGTGTTCCTGCGTCGAGTCAACCGCGGCTTCGTCCCCGGACCTTGGCAGCTTGGTCGCGCCAGCGCCGTCATCGGCTGGGCCGCCATCGTCTGGGTGATCTTCATCCTGTTCCCGCTGATGGGACCGCAGTTCAACCCGTTCTCGACCGGCACGTTCGAACCGAACGCGTTCAACTTCGCCCCCATCGTGATGCTGGCCGTTATCGGTTTCGCCGGCATCTACTGGCTGGTGTCGGCGCGCAACTGGTTCACCGGTCCGCGCGTACAGGGTTCACCGGACGAGCTGGCCGCGGTCGAGCGTGACCTGAGCCTGCCGCTCTGAGCGCCGTGTTGAGCATCGAGGAGCTTCGCGGGGAGGTCGACGCCGGCGGAGTCGACACCGTGCTGGTCGCCCTGACCGACATGCAGGGCAGGTTGCAGGGCAAGCGGTTGCACGCCCGCTACTTCCTGGACGTCGTGCTGGAGCACGCCACCGAAGGCTGCAACTACTTGCTCGCCGTGGACGTCGAGATGAACACCGTCGACGGGTACGCGATGTCGTCCTGGGCCAGCGGGTACGGCGACTTCGTGCTGAAGCCGGATCTGACTACCCTGCAACGGGTCCCATGGCACGCCGGCACCGTCATGGTGCTCGCGGACGTGCTGTGGGAGGGCGGCGAGGCGGTGAGTGTCTCGCCACGGCAGATCCTGCAGCGCCAGACCGCCCGCCTCGCCGAGGCGGGGATGTCGGCTCATGTGGGCACGGAGCTGGAGTTCCTGCTGTTCCGCGACACCTACGAGCAGGCGTGGTCGGCCGGCTACCGCAATCTGACCCCGGTGAACCAGTACAACGTGGACTACTCGCTACTGGGGACCGCCCGGGTGGAGCCGCTGCTGCGTCGCATCCGCAACAGCATGGCGGGCGCCGGGATGACGGTGGAGTCGGCCAAGGGTGAGTGCAACCTCGGCCAGCAGGAGATCGTGTTCCGTTACGCCGAGGCGGTTCGGGCCTGCGACGGTCACGTCGTCTACAAGAACGGTGCGAAAGAGATTGCCGCGCAAGAAGGTTACGCGCTGAGCTTCATGGCCAAGTATGACGAGCGGGAGGGCAATTCCTGTCACATCCACTGCAGCTTCCGTGGCGCCGACGACTCGATGGTGCTCGCCGGATCCACCGACGACGGTCTGTCCCCGCTCGGCCGTTCGTTCATCGCCGGCCAGCTCGCGTACCTGCGCGAGCTCACGCTGCTGTTGGCGCCGAACATCAACTCCTACAAGAGGTTCGTTGAAGGGTCCTTCGCCCCGACCGCGCTGAGCTGGGGACGGGACAACCGGACCTGCGCGCTGCGCCTCGTCGGGCACGGCCCCTCGCTCCGGTTGGAAAACCGCGTACCCGGTGGCGACGTCAACCCCTACCTGGCCACCGCCGCCATCATCGCGGCCGGCCTCGCCGGAATCGAACAGCAGCTCGAGCTCGAACCGGCGTGCACCGGCAACGCCTACGTCGGCGACGCACCACGCGTACCGGCCAGCCTCGAGCACGCGCTGCAGCTGTGGGAGGCCAGCGATTTCGCCAGAACGACCTTCGGTGCGGAGGTGGTCGCCCACTACGCCAACAACGCCCGAGTCGAGTTGGCCGCGTTCGGCCGCTCGGTGACCGACTGGGAGCGCTACCGGGGGTTCGAGCGACTATGAGTGCCACGATGTTCGAGGTCATCAACCCGGCCACCGAGCAGGTGGTGACCTCCGTCGAGCTGGCCGACGAGGCGGCGACCGACGCGGCAATCGGCCGCGCCAGCCGGGCGTTCGAGCAGTGGCGTCAGGTCGCTCCGGCTGACCGGGCGCGGCTGCTGCGCCGCTTCGCCGAGCAGGTCGACGGAGCAGTCGAGGAGCTCGCCAGCCTGGAGGTCGCCAACTCTGGGCACACGATCGGCAACGCCCGCTGGGAGGCGGGCAACGTCCGGGACGTGTTGACCTACTACAGCGCCGCCCCGGAACGGTTGTTCGGGCGGCAGATCCCGGTGGCCGGCGGGGTCGACATCACGTTCAAGGAGCCGCTCGGCGTCGTTGGCGTCATCGTGCCCTGGAATTTCCCGATGCCCATCGCGGGCTGGGGGTTCGCGCCCGCATTGGCGGCCGGCAACACTGTGGTCCTCAAACCGGCGGAGTTGACCCCGCTGACCGCGATCCGGTTGGGCGAGCTGGCTCTTGCAGCCGGGATCCCCGAGGGGGTGCTCACGGTATTGCCCGGTCCGGGCTCGGTGGTGGGGCAGCGCTTCGTCACGCACCCCGACGTGCGCAAGGTGGTGTTCACCGGCTCCACCGAGGTCGGGCGGGCGGTGATGGCTGGCTGCGCGCAGCAGGTCAAGCGGGTGACGTTGGAACTCGGTGGCAAAAGCGCCAACGTGGTGTTCGCCGACGCCGACCTCGAGCAGGCCGCGGCCACCGCGCCGTCGGCGGTCTTCGACAACGCCGGGCAGGACTGCTGCGCGCGGTCCCGGATCCTGGTGCAGCGCTCGGTGTACGACGACTTCCTGGCACTGCTCGAACCGGCGGTCAAAGCTGTGCGGGTGCAGGACCCGGTGTTGGACAGCGCCCAGATGGGCCCGCTGATCTCCCGACGGCAGTGGGAGACGGTGTCGTCGTACGTGCCCGACGACGCACCGGTCGCCTTCCGCGGTGACGCCCCCACCGGCCCCGGTTTCTGGTTTCCCCCGACGGTCCTGGCGCCGGTCGATCCGCAGGACCGGGCGGTCACCGAGGAGATCTTCGGCCCGGTCGTTGCCGTGCTGCCGTTCACCGACGAAGCCGACGCTGTCCGCTTGGCCAACGACGGGCCCTACGGGCTGTCCGGGTCGATCTGGACCAACGACCTGGGCCGGGCGCTGCGGGTTTCCCGCGGAATCGAGACCGGCAACTTGTCGGTCAACAGCCACGCCTCGGTGCGGTACAGCAGCCCGTTCGGCGGCTTCAAGCAGTCCGGCTTGGGCCGTGAGCTCGGCCCGGATGCGCTCGATTCCTTCACCGAGGTCAAGAACGTCTTCCTCGCGACGGGAGCCTGAAGTGAGCACTGCGGTGGTACGCCGGCTGGTCGACCGGGTGGCGGTCATCACCGGCGGGGCGAGCGGGATCGGGCTGGCGACAGCGCGGCGCTTCGCGGCGGAGGGCGCGCACGTCGTAGTCGCCGACGTGGACCCCGTCAGCGGCGGGGCGGCGGCGGATGCGGTCGGGGGCACCTTCGTGCAGACCGACGTCACCGCCGAGGAGCAGGTGGTCGAGTTGTTCGCCGCCACCGTGCGCAGCTACGGCGGCCTGGACATCGCCTTCCACAACGCCGGGATTTCGCCCCCCGAGGACGACTCCATCCTGACCACCGGACTTGATACGTGGCGGCGGGTGCAGGAGGTGAACCTGACGTCGGTGTACCTGTGCTGCAAGCACGCCATCCCGCACATGCAGGCTCGCGGTGGCGGCTCCATCATCAACACCGCGTCCTTCGTCGCGCGGATGGGCGCCGCGACCTCCCAGATCTCCTACACCGCCTCCAAGGGCGGCGTGCTGGCGATGACCCGCGAACTCGGGGTGCAGTTCGCCCGGGAGAACATCCGGGTGAACGCACTGTGCCCCGGTCCGGTCAACACCCCACTGCTGCAGGAGTTGTTCGCCAAGGACCCCGAGCGCGCAGCGCGGCGGCTGGTACACATCCCGATGGGCCGGTTCGCCGAACCCGACGAGATCGCCGCGGCCGTGGCCTTCCTGGCCTCGGACGACTCCTCGTTCATGACCGCCTCGGAGTTCCTCGTCGACGGCGGCCTGTGCGGGGCGTACGTCACGCCGCAGTGACGCGATGACCGCGGCCCCCGTGGTGCGCACGGTCGACGTGGCCCTGCGTCCGTTGCGCAGCAACGCGTTCGAGGAGTGCGTGCAACGGCTGCTGCAGTTGGTGAAGCTGGGGCTCGTCGCACCCGGAGAGCGGCTGCCACCCGAGCGGGAACTCGCTGCGCGGCTGGAAGTGAGCCGGGCGACGTTGCGATCCGCGTTGCACTCCCTCGCCGACGCCGGCTGGGTGCAATCGCGCCGGGGCCGCCACGGCGGAACATTCGTGCTGCCCCGACCCCAGGTCACCGCCCCAGCCTCAGCCGGTGACCTGCGCGAGCAGCTCGAGGACGTGTTGGTGCTGCGGGAGGTGCTCGAGGTCGGCGCCGCCGGCGCGGCCGCCGCCTTCCCGGTCAGGGCCGAGGCGGCGCTCGAGCTGCAACGGATGCTGGGTGAGTGCCGCAACGCGGGGCCCGACCGCTACCGAGCACTGGACTCCCGGCTGCACCTGGCCATCGCGGCGCACGCCCGGTCCCCGTCGTTGTCGGCGGCTGTCGCCGACGTCCGGGTGCGCCTCAACGACCTGCTGGACCAGATCCCCCTGCTGGTCCGCAACATCGAGCACAGCAACGACCAGCACGACCGGGTCGTACGCGCCGTCGTGCAGGGGCGGGCGGCCGCGGCCCGGGAGGCGATGGCCGAACACCTCGCCGCCAGCGCGGCGTTGCTGCGTGGCTTCCTCGGCTGAACGCGATCGACGAACGCGGGCCGAGCAGCTCAAGGCCCGACGACCATCCACGACAACAGGCTGGTGCTCTGCAGGTACACCAGCAGCACTGCGCCGGCGAGGAAGACGATGCTCCACGGCAACACCTTGCGGAACAGTTCGCCCTCCCGACCGGCTAGGCCTACCGCGGACGCCCCGATTGCCAGGTTCTGCGGTGAGATCATCTTGCCGATCACCCCGCCGGAACTGTTGCCCGCTGCCATCAAAATGGGGCTGAGCCCCGCATCCTTGGCTGCGGCGATCTGCAGGGCACCGAACAAGGAGTTCGACGACGTGTCCGAGCCGGTCACCGCCACTCCGAACCAGCCCAGGATCGGGGATAGCAATGCGAAGAGGCTGCCGGCCCCGGCCATCCACTTGCCCAACGTCGTCGTCTCCCCCGACGCATTCATCACGTACGCCAGCGCGAGGACGGCCATCACGGTCAGGATGGCGAAGCCCAGCTGGCGCAGCGTGTCACCGTAGGCACGCACGGCGCGAGCCGGACTGAGTTTGAGCACCACCATGGTGACCAGGCCGGCGACCAGCAGCGTGGTCCCCGCGGCGGGCAACCAGTTGAACACGAACGTGGCACTGGCGACTGGCTTACCCTGCGGTGTCAGCACCTGCAGCCCTGGCCAGACGAACGAGTCGACCGTCGAAGCGAACGCCTTCTTGATGACCGGTAGCTGGCCCAGCCCGAACAGGATGATGATGATGACGTAGGGCGCGTAGGCGCGGAAGATGTCGGCCTGAGTGTCGCGGACCTCGCCTGCACCCCGCCCGGTGCCCGGGGGTAGGTCACCGGATCCACCGGCCCCCACCCGCACCGCCCGCGCTGGATCATCTGCGGCGACGGGGGCCAACATCACGTGCTGGGGCTGCCAGAAGCGGAGCAGGACCACCACGGCTGCTGCGGACGCGAGGGCGGCGACGATGTCGGTCAGTGGGATCGAGATGAAGTTAGAAGTGAGGAACTGGAAGATCGCGAACACCACCCCGGCGGTCAAGGCCGCGGGCCAGACCTCACGCAGCGCGCGTCGCCCCCCGACGACACCGGCGAGGACGAACGGCACGAACAGCGCCAGGATCGGGGTCTGGCGCCCCACCATCGCGCCTAGCTGGCTGGCAGGGAGGCCCGTCACGGTGCTCAGGGTGGTGATCGGAACCGCGATCGCGCCGAAGGCTACCGGCGCGGTGTCGGCGATCAACGCCAAGCTCGCCGCCAGCAGCGGCGACATTCCCAAGGCAACCAGCATGACCGCGCAGATCGCCACCGGTGCGCCGAAGCCGGCGAGCGCCTCCAGCAGCGACCCGAAGCAGAACGCGATGATGATCGCCTGAATCCGCTGGTCGGGACTGACCCCGGCGAACGAACGGCGCAGGACGTCGAAATGTCCGCTGGCCACCGTCAGGTTGTAGATCCAGATCGCGTTGATCACGATCCACATGATCGGGAAGAAGCCGAACGCGGCGCCCTCGGTGCCCGCCAGCACCGCTTGGTCGAAACCCATGCCGTACACCGCGATCGCGGTGAGCAGCGCGACGAGCAACGCCGCGATACTCGCCAGGTAGGCCTTGACCTTCAGGACACCCAACAGGATGAACAGCGTGACCAGCGGGAGTACCGCCACGATCGAGGAGAGTCCGAACGAGTGGCCAAGTGGGTCGAACACCTGGGTGTACGACGAGGCGAGCACCATCCGACAACCTTTCCATCGTCAACGGCGAGGAAACCTGGCCGCAATGTACGCCGTCTTTCGCCGATTCACTCGTGAATCGCGGAGACCGAAGTTTGGCCGCCCAACGGTCCGGGCCAATTGCGCCCTATCGCCATTTTGGCCAGTTAATGGGCGATTATTTCCTCGTGTCCGAATGTCAGGTTCGCGCCGGCGGACTGACGCCCACTGGTTGTCAATGCGTCGAGCTGGCGAGACTGGCGACGAGGTTGACGGTGGCGGCCAAGATGAGCGAACCGAACAGGTACGACAGCAGTGCGTGCCGCAGCGCGCTGGCCCGGACGGTGTGCGTGGTCAGCTGGGTGTCGGAGACTTGGAAGGTCATCCCGATGGTGAACGCGAGGTACGCGAAGTCCGTGTATCGCGGGGGCGCTGTCTGGTTGAAGTCGACCCCACGGTCGTTGCCCGCGTAGTACAACAGTGCATAACGCAAGGTGAACAGGGTATGCAGCACTAGCCACGACACCACGATGCTCAGCACGCCCACTGCGGCGGCGAGGCCCCGGGCGCCCCCCTGCGCGGAGCTGGCCTGAACTAGTAGGTAACCAACCCCGAACAGGCTGGCGACACTAGCGCCGAGGACCAGCAGCTGAGTGGCCCGCTTCGACGGGTCCTCTCTGGTCGCGTGACTGGCTGTCTGCGTGGCGTCCATGGACGCCACCACCGCCCACGTCCACACCAGAAACACCGTTGCGGCGCAGACCCACCCCACCGACGCCGCATAGTCCGCGCTGCCGAATACCCCCGTGACTATCGCGGTCGCAATGCCGGCGACGGCGGCAACGCTTACCCGAGTCGACGCCCGCCCAGCCCGACTTTGCCCACCATTGTCCATGACGGCAGTCAACCAGCTGCGAGCGCGCCACAAGGTGGCGACTCCCCGTAGCCGGTGCATATCTCGGGCTATTTGTCGGCGACCGGCTGTTTTCTCACCATTATCCTGCGAAGCGGCGACCGAGCGCTGCGGTCCATCGAACTATGCCCCGCGGCTGCGAGGGCCTACCCGGGCGAGCAGGCTCATACCTGGCCCTTACTGTGGTCACGACCACACCTCAGCCACCCGGAGGCCCCGTGCGGATCGCGTTGTTCGCCACCTGTCTCGCCGACGCCTTGTTCCCCAATGCCGCCAAAGCCACCGTGGCGCTGCTGGAGCGCCTAGGCCACGAGGTGGTGTTCCCGCCCGGGCAGACCTGCTGTGGGCAGATGCACGTCAACACCGGGTACCTCCAGGAGGCACTGCCCCTGGTGCGGCATCACGTCGACACCTTCGAGCCCTACGAGGTGGCGGTGGCCCCGTCGGGTTCGTGCGTCGGCAGCGTCCGCCACCAGCACGCGATGGTGGCGCGGCGCGGCGGGGACACCGCCCTGGCCGAGCGGGCCGACGCGGTCGCGGCGCGCACCTATGAGCTGTCCGAACTGCTGGTGGACGTCCTCGGGGTCACCGACGTTGGCGCGCACTACCCGCACCGGGTCACCTACCACCCCACCTGTCACAGCCTGCGGCTGTTGCGGGTGGGGGACAAACCGCTGCAGCTGCTGCGCGCAGTCCGGGGCCTGGACCTGGTGGAGCTGCCGCAGGCCGAGGTGTGCTGCGGCTTCGGGGGCACCTTCTCGGTGAAGAACGCCGACACGTCGACGGCGATGCTGGCGGACAAGATGGCCAACGTGCTCACCACCCGGGCCGAGGTGTGCACCGCCGGGGACTCCTCCTGCCTGATGCACATCGGGGGCGGGCTGAGCCGCATGAAGACCGGGGTGCGCACCGTGCACCTCGCGGAGATCCTGGCCTCGACGGAAGGCACGCGATGAGCACCGTGTTCCTCGGCCAGCCCGTGCACGCCCCCGCTGGCGTGGGCCATCTGCGCGGCACGCAGAGCTTCCCCGACGCCGCCCGCACTGCGCTGGCCGACACCCAGCTGCGCCGCAACCTCGGTGGGGCGACCGCCACCATCCGCGACAAGCGGTTGCGGGTTGTGGCCGAGGTGGAGGACTGGGAGCAGCTGCGGGAAGCGGGCAGCGCACTGAAGGCCGACGTCATGGCGCGGCTGCCGGAGTTGCTGGTGCTACTGGAGCGCAACGTCACCGCCCAGGGCGGGGTGGTGCACTGGGCGCGTGACGCCGCCGAGGCGAACCAGATCGTGGTGGACCTGGTGCGGGCCACCGGGTCCGACGAGGTGGTCAAGGTGAAGTCGATGGCCACCCAGGAGATCGGGCTGAACGAGGCGCTGCAAGCCCAAGGCATTGCCGCGTTCGAAACCGACCTCGCCGAGCTCATCGTCCAGATGGACGACGACGCTCCCAGCCACATCCTGGTGCCGGCCATCCACCGCAACCGCGCCGAGATCCGGGAGATCTTCCTGCGCGAGATGCCCGGCGTGGACCCGGAGCTGACCGACGAGCCCCGGGTGTTGGCCATGGCCGCTCGCGCGCATCTGCGTCGCAAGTTTCTCTCCGCGAGGGTCGCGATCAGCGGTGCCAACTTCGCGGTCGCCGACACCGGGACGCTGGCGGTGGTGGAGTCCGAGGGCAACGGGCGGATGTGCCTGACCCTGCCGGAGACCCTGATCACCGTGATGGGCATCGAGAAGCTGGTGCCGACCTGGGGTGACCTGGAGGTGTTCCTGCAACTCTTGCCGCGCTCCAGCACCGGGGAGCGGATGAACCCCTACACCTCGATGTGGACGGGGGTGCATCCCGGTGACGGACCGCAACAGGTCCACCTGGTGCTCATCGACAACGGGCGCACCGCGGTGTTGGCCGACGAGGTGGGTCGCAGCGCCCTGCACTGCATCCGGTGCAGCGCGTGCCTCAACGTGTGCCCGGTGTATGAGCGCACCGGCGGTCACGCCTACGGATCGGTGTACCCCGGGCCGATCGGTGCGGTGCTCAGCCCGCAGCTGACCGGCACCACCGGGCACGACGACCCCAATGCCTCGCTGCCGTACGCGTCCTCGCTGTGCGGGGCGTGTTTCGACGCCTGCCCGGTGCGGATCAACATCCCGGAGCTCCTGGTACACCTGCGGGCCAAACAGGTTGATGGCGAACGGGGTGGCGTGCCATCCGGGCAGGACCTGGCGATGAAGGCCGCGGGGTGGGCGATGGGCTCACCGGGCAAGTTCGCCGCAGCCGAGAAGGCGCTGGGTGTGGGGCGGCTGCTGGGGCGCTCCGGGACGATCGGGAAGCTGCCGTGGCCGGGGTCCATGTGGACCAATGCCCGCGACCTGCCCGCACCGCCGGCTGAGACGTTCCGGCAGTGGTGGGCGCGCACCCATGGGGACGCTCGGTGAGCGCCCGGGAGGAGGTGCTGCGGCGGGTCCGGGCAGCCCTGGACGGCTCGTCGGCGGCCCCGCAGGTGCCCCGCGACTACGCGGTGACCGGTCACCACCCGGACGTGGTGGGGTTGTTCGCCGAGCGGGTGGACGACTACCGGGCCCGGGTGCACCGGGTGGCTGCGCAGGACGTGGCGAGCACCATCGCCGGGCTCGTCGGCGGGGAGCGGGTGGTGGTGGCCGAGGGTCTGCCGCCGGAGTGGGTGCCCGACGGGGTAGTGGACGCGGGGTTCAGCGCGTTGGAGCTGGACGCCTTCGACGCGGTGGTCACCACCTGCCAGGTGGGTATCGCGGTGACCGGCACGATCGTGCTCGACGGCGGGTCTGGTCAGGGCAGGCGGGCGATCACCCTGGTGCCCGACCACCATGTGTGCGTGGTGCTGGCCGAGCAGGTGGTCGAGACGGTGCCGGAGTCGTTACACCGCCTGGATCCCACCCGGGCGCTGACCTTCATCAGCGGACCGAGCGCGACCAGCGACATCGAGCTGCAGCGGGTGGAGGGCGTGCACGGGCCGCGCACCCTGGACGTGGTGATCGTGTCGTGAGCCCAGTTCAGGGCGCCGGGTAGCTCGTCGCCCGCAGCGCCGCGGCCAGGTGCGCGGCGTTACGCGCAATGGTGGCGGTGGTGGTGGCCGTGACCTCCGGGGTCTGGTCCAGGTCCTGATAGTCCACGGTGTGCATCGCCTCCCCGTTCCAGTAGGTGACGGCCTGGGCGGGGATCGTGTACCCGACATCGTTGAGCGCCTGGAACACGTCCGCGCTGATCTTGTGCGCGCCGTCCTCGTTGCCCACCACCGCCACCACCGCCACCTTGTCGAACAGCACCGGGCGCCCGGCGTCGTCGGTCTCGGAGATCTCCGCGTCGAGGCGCTCGAGTACCCGCTGGGCGACGCTGGAGGCCTGTCCCATCCAGGTGGGGGTGGCCAGCACCAGGATGTCGGCGCTGAGCAGCTGCTCCCGGATCACCGGCCACTCATCACCGCCACCCATGTCCGCGGCGACCCCGGGTTTCACGTCGTGGTCGACCACCCGCACCAGGGAGCCTTCGACACCGTGCCCGGCGAGGCTGGCTAGTACCTGTTCGGCGAGCAGTTGGCTGCTGGAGGTGGCAGGTGAGGGGGACAGGGTGCAGACGAGGGCCAATGCCCGCAACGGGCGCGCTGAGGTCATGGCCTGAGTCTGCCGCAGCGCGCCGGTGCCCGACGATCGACGGAAGCCAGGGCTCAGTAGGAGTGGTGCTCCACGTCCACGTAGCCGCCCTGGTCTTCCCGGCCGGGTCCGCGATCCGATCCGCCCACCGGGGCTGCCCCGGGCACTGGTGCCGGGGGCTCGGGGGCAATCCCCACCCGCTTGCGCAGCGCGGCGTCGCTGTCCGCGCCGCGGTAGCCGAGCGTGGCCAGCCAATCGTGCATGCGTTCGCGGTCGGGGTGGGTGGGCCGCACCGTGTTGTACACGTAGTTCAGGCCCCGCTGCGCGGCTTCGCGCTCCAGCTGGGCCAGCGTCCAGCTGCCCACCCCGCGGTGCTGAGCATCGGGCGCCACCGCGAGCAACACTTCGGCCTCACCCCAGGTGACGTCCATCCAGCCGTAGCCCAGCACGCGTGAATGCCCGTCGTGTACCGCCCACCAATCCCCGGCCAGGGACTCCCCCGACTGATGCTGCAGGTCGAAGACCCCCTCCGGCGCGCCCCCGATGATCCGCTGCTTGCGCTCGTCCCATACCGGCTCCGGCTCACTCACCCAGCGCAGCTCCAGGGGCGTCGGGGCTCCGGGTGAGTCCAACCACGCCCGCCCAGCCTCGGTCAGCACCCGCTCGGCGCCGTCGGTGCCCAGTAACCCGGCGGAATACAGCCGCGCCAGCGCCGCCCGGGGCAGACCGGCGGCCCGAGCAGCCTGGTGCACCGCGAGCTTGTGCATCCGTCCACCGGCCTGCGCCAGCACCGCGAGCACCGCCCGCTCAGGGTCTGCCGCCGGCCTAGCGGTGTTGGCCTGCCAGGTGCGTTGCGGGTGGCGGCGCAGGTACTCCTGCTCTAGTTCCAGCATCCGCTCGGTGTGCTGGGCGAACTGTTCCGCGGAGCCGTGCAGGAACACCCAGTTGCGGGTGGCGTGCGCGTGGGTGCCTTGCTGTTCCAGTTCGGTGTCGCTCAGTTCTCGAGGGGAGCGACCCCGAGCACGCCCAGCGCTCGGGGTACTCACGGGTGCTCTCGCACGAGGGAGGTGTCCACGCCCAGCGGACCGGTTTTGTGCGCCCCTCCGGGTGCACCGAGCGGCTCGTCACGACCGGGCAGTACCTCGGTGAAGAACGCGACGTTGTCGGCGATGTGCGCGCCCTCCTGCTCGGGAACGTGCCGGTCGGCGGTGATGGCCTCCACCGGGCACACCGGTTCGCACGCCCCGCAGTCGATGCACTCCTTGGGGTTGACGTACAACTTGCGCTCCCCCTCGTAGATGCAGTCGACGGGGCATTCGTCCATGCAGGAGCGGTCCATCACGTCGATGCAGGACTCAGCGATGACGTAGGGCACGGGCATCCTCTTCCGTGGGTGGTGGGGTGCGGGGGGCGAGCGCGCTCAGGTGGCCATCGGTGCGGCTGCGGGCACCCCGGAGCCCTGCGCAGGCTCGTTGATCGTCTCCAGCGGCACCCCGGCGAAGCTTTCCCGCACCAGGAAGCGCTGGACTTTGCCGGTGGCCGTCTTGGGTAGTTCGTCGACGAACACCACTGCCCGGGGGCGTTTGAACGACGCGAGCCCGTCGCGGCACCAGGCTATGAGGTCCGCCGCGCTCACGTCCGCACCGCTGGCGCTGCGCACCACGCACGCCACCGGCTTGGCCAACCCGGCGCCATCGGCGACGCCCACCACCGCGGCCTCGGCGACCCCGTCGTGCTCCAGCAACCGGCCTTCCACCTCCGCCGGCGACACCCAGATGCCGCCGGCCTTCAGCAGGTCGTTGGACCGGCCCAGGCACACGTAGTAGCCGTCGGCGTCCTGGGTGTAGGTGTCCCCGGTGCGCATCCATTCGCCGTGGAACACCGCCCGGGTGGCGTCGGTGCGCCGCCAGTAGCCCACCGCCAGCGATTCCCCCTTGACGAACAGCGCACCTGGCTCGCCTTGGGCCACCAGTGCCCCGGACTCCTCGCGGAGTTCCACTTCGTAACCGGGCACCGGCTTACCGGTGGTGCCGGGGCGGATGTCGTCGGGGTGGTTGGACAGGAACACGTGCAACGCCTCGGTGGCCCCGATACCGTCGATGATCGGAAAACCATAACGCTCGGTGACGCGCCGTTGCAGCACCACCGGTAACGCCTCACCCGCGGACGTCGCCAGCCGGACGCTGGCGAAGGTGTCGGTGGGCAGCTCGGCGGCGATGAGCGCGGCGTAGAAGGTGGGCGGGCCGAAGAACAGGGTGGGGTGGTCGTCGGCCATCCGTTGCGCCGCCACCGCCGGGCTGGGCCGGCGCGGTTCCAGCACCGTCGACGCACCGACGGCCAGCGGGAAGAACAGCGAGTTGCCGATGCCGTAGGCGAAGAACAGCTTGGCCACCGAGAAGCAGATGTCGTCCCGGGTGATGCCCAGGGTGTGCGCGCCGTAGGTCTCACAAACGTGCCGGATGTTGGCGTGGCGGTGCATCGCACCCTTGGGTGTACCGGTAGTGCCGGAGGTGTAGAGCCACAACGCCCACGAGTCGTCCGTGGTGGGGGCCACCGCGTCCGAGCCCGTTCCGGCCAGGAACTGGGCCCAGCTCTGCTTGCGGACCCGCTCGGGCGTGGCGAAGTCCCCCCCGACGAGGACCAGGTGCTCCACCTCGGCCGCGGCCTGCACGGCCCCGCCCACCACGTCCAGGAACTCCTCGGTGGCCACCACAACCCGTGCGCCGCAGTCGGACACGATGGTGGCGAGCTCGGCGCCACCGAGCATCGTGGAGACCGGGACGGCCACCACCCCGGCGCGGAATGCGGCCAGGATGGCGGCCACCATCTGCACCCCGTCGCTCATCACCAGCACCACCCGGTCATCACGGTGCAGGCCCAGCGCGCGGAACCCGGCGGTGGCGCGGCGGGTCAGGGCGTCGAGCTCGGCGTAGGTGAGTGTCCCGGTGCTGGTGCTGGTGCGCAGCGCGACGCGTTCACCGTCGCCCGAATCCAGGCGGCGGTCCAGCAGGTACGCACCGGCGTTGAACGACTCCTGACCGGCCATCGCTACACCCGCGTCACATCGAAATCGGCGCGTTGGCCGGTACCGAACCGGCGCAGTGCCCCACCGGTACCGGAGGCGTTGGGCCGGTTGAAGATCCAGTTCTGCCAGGCGGTGAGCCGGCCGAACACCTTGGTCTCGACCGTCTCCGGCCCGACGAAGCGGTGGTTGGCCTCCATGCCGGTCAGCGCGTCCGGGCTCAGCGACGCCCGCTCCTGCAGCACCATTCGGAGTTCGTCGTCGAAGTCGATGTCGTCCAACGCCAACGTGACCAGACCCAGCTCGTCCAGCGCGGTGGCCGCCAGCGGCTCGTCGAACCGGGCGCGCACCGCGTCGGCGTCGCGGTCGCGGCCCCAGAAGCGGGACTGCAGCCGGGTCAGGCCGTTGCCCATCGGGTACGCCCCGTCGTTGGCGGCGGTGAGGATCATGCTGGCCGCCAACGCATCCGGGTGATGTCGTGGGTCGGTGGTGTCTTCGAACACCCCGTCCAGCACGTACTGCCGGTCGCAGGCCAGGGCCAGCTCGGCCAGCAACCCGACGAAGCAGCTGCCGGGGGTGAGCACCGCGATCAGGCTGCGGCTCGTCACGTCCAGGCGTTTGCAGGTTCGCTTGTAGTAGTGACGCACCTCGTTGACAAACCAGTCCTGCGCCAGCGCCGTCAGCTGCGCGTCGTAGGCCGCCACCACCTCGGGCGACCCGGTGGTGTGCAGCACCCAGGTACCCAACTCCTGCTCGTTGGTGCGCAGCCGCAGGATCACATCGTCCAGGGCCCGGGTGATCGCCAACGGCCAGTAGTCCACCCCCTGGGCGAGGACGGCGGCCGCATCGGCCGGGGGCAACTCCGTCGGCGCGGACACGGTGATGTCCACCCGGCGCGCGGCCCGGTCGATCTCCGCCCGCACATGAGGGTAGCTGATCGTGGTGTCGGTCTCGGTGCGATCCAGCGGGGTCAGCGCCACGCCGGTCGCCGCCTCCGGGCGGGGTGAATCCGCCGCGGCGGCGTGCGCCCGGGCGGCGACCTCCTCGGCGAAGCGGGCCCGGGTCACGCTGGCGTCCACCAAGCGCCAGGCCACCGCGGTCGCCCCCCGAATGCCATCGCTCTTGGTGGCGAAGACGTCGGCCCGGTCCTTGCGGACGAAACGCTTGTCCACCACTCGGGTCAACCCGCCGGTGCCGGGCAGCACACCCAGTAGCGGCACCTCGGGCAGCGAGACGGTGGAGCTGCCGTCATCGATCAGGATGATCTGCTCGCAGGCCAAGGCCATCTCGTAGCCGCCGCCGGCCGCGGTTCCGTTCAGCGCGGCGATCCACGTCTGTCCACTGTGGGCGGTGGCGTCTTCGATGCCGTTGCGGGTTTCGTTGGTGAACTTGCAGAAGTTCACCTTCCACGCGTGCGAGGACTGGGCGAGCATCTTGATATTGGCACCAGCGCAGAACATCCGGTCCACCCCGCTGGTGAGGATCACCGCCTTGACTTCGGGGTGGCTAAACCGCAGCCGCTGCACCGCGTCATACAACTCGATGTCCACCCCCAGGTCGTAGGAGTTGGACTTCAGCTCGTATCCGGGCACCAGCCCGGCCGCAGGATCCACGACCAGCGACACCGTGGCCACCGCACCGTCCACGCTCAGCTGCCAATGCCGGTAGCGGGTGGGGTCGGTATCGAAGTCCACCCGCGCGTCCGTGGCGTGCCCGCCCTCGGCGGGTGGCGTGCTGTGAGCCTCGGCCAGCGCGGTCATGAGCACCTCTCGGGGCAGGCGGTGATGAACCCCCATAGTCTACGAGTTGGTGGACTACCGTCAAGTAGTTGTAGATACTGGACTGGCTGGGGTGCGCGGTCCGAACAGTAGGGTCGCCGGGGCTGAAGGCGACGGGGAGAGGGCACAGTGACGGCACACGCGGTGGCACCGGTCACCACCTCACGCCGACGTGAGATCGGTTCGGCCAGTGCCCGATCGTTGCTGCTGACGGTGCTGGGGGAGTTCGTCTACCCCCGGGGTGAACCGGTCTGGACGGCGAGCCTGGTGCAGGGGTTGGCGCAGCTGGGGGTCGAGGAGAAATCCGCCCGCCAGGCCGTGGCCCGTTCTGCCGCCGAGGGGATGCTGCGCTCGGAACGGGTGGGCCGGCGGGTGCGCTGGGTACTGACCGAACCCGGCGCCCGGTTGCTGGCCGACGGCACCCAGCGGATCTACTCCTTCATGCGCGAGCCGGCGCCGTGGGACGGCCGGTGGCTGGTGCTCTCGGTGGCCATCCCGGAAAGCCAGCGCCAGCTGCGCCACCGTCTACGCACCAGGCTGACCTGGTTGGGTATGGGCTCCCCCGCCCCGGGACTGTGGGTGGTACCCGACGCCACCAAGGAGGCGGCGGTCGCGGACGCCATCGCCGAGGCCCGGCTGGGTGAGCGTGCGTTCGCCTGGGTCGGTGACGCGGCCGCCATCGGAGCGCGGTCGACGCTGATCGCCGCCGCTTGGTCACTGGACGCCGTGCAGGCGCAGTACTCGACGTTCCTGCGGACCTTCGCGGCGCTGACTGCGGACACCGACACCGCCGCGTTCAGCGCCCAGGTGCGACTGGTGCAGGCCTGGCGCCGCTTCCCGTTCCTGGACCCGGCGCTGCCAGCGGAGTTGCTGGAGCACACCTGGCCGGGGATGGCTGCGGCCGAGACCTTCCACCGGTGCCACGCGCAGTTGCACGACGGCGCCCAGCGCCACTGGTCGGCCCTGGCCGCCGCAGCGACCGCTCCCGCCCAACGCACCGGTGGCAGACTCGAACAGTGACCCCGGCCGCCAGCACCGTCCGGGGTCCGCTGCGCCCCGTCGAGGTGGCTACCGCCGCCGTGATGGCCGCCGTGACGGTGGTGCTGGCCGTCGCCGGGGTGGTCATCCCGGTCGCGGGCATCCTGGCGGTCCTCGCGGTGGTGCCGATGGGGGTCGTCGCCCAGCGGCACCGCCCCCGGGCATTGGTGGCGGCCACTGCGGCCGCAACCACCGTCGGTTTCCTGATCGCCGGGACCGCGCCGATCACCACCATCGCGCTCGCCGGCCTGCTCGGCGGCATCGTCGGTGAGGTCAAACGGCGTGGCCGGGGTGCGGTCAGCGCAGCGGCCGCGTTCGCCGTCGCCGCCCCCGCGGTGGGCCTGCTGGTGGTGGGCCTGCTGGGGGTCTTCGCCTCGCTGCGCGAGCTCACCCTGCAGACGCTCGGCAACACGGTGCGGGGGGTGACCGGCACGGTGGGCCGGGTGACCGGGGCGCAGGACACCACCGCGCAGCTGAACGCGGTCACCGACACCCTGCTACGCAACTGGTGGTGGAGCATCGGCGGGGCCGTCGCGGCGTCCGTGCTGCTCACCGGGGTCATCGCCTGGATCGCCCTGGGCTCGGTGCTCGACCGGCTGCAGCGGCTGCCGGTGACCGATCAGCTGGACGGCCCGGTGCCCCACCCTGCAACCCTGCCCGCGCCGGTCCCGGTCACCCTGATGGGCGCCGCGCTGCGCTATCCCGGTGCCCGCCACGACACGCTGAGCGGTGTCGACCTGGCATTGCACCGACCGGAGCTGGTGGCCGTGGTGGGCGACAACGCATCCGGCAAGTCGACGCTGCTGCGCCTGCTGGCCGGCCGGGCCCCCACGTCGGGGGCAGTGCTGCGTGGCGGCCCCGCAGGCCTCGGGCAGGTCGGGGGCACCGCGCTGATCGCGCAGCGCCCGGAGAGCCAGGTGCTGGGCGCCCGGGTGCGCGACGACGTCGTCTGGGGCCTGCCCGGGGACCTCCCGGTGGACACCGAGGCCCTGCTGGACGCGGTGGGGCTGGCCGGTCAGGGGGCGCGGTCCACCACCACCCTGTCCGGTGGCGAGCTGCAGCGCCTGGCGATCGCCGCCGCCCTGGCCCGCTCACCCCGGCTGCTGCTCTCGGATGAGTCCACCGCCATGGTCGACCCGCACGGACGTCGCCACCTGGTTGCCCTGCTGGCCGAGCTGCCCCACCGCGCTGGGACGACCGTGGTGCACGTCACCCACCGCAGCGCCGATGCCGACGCCGCGGACCGGGTGCTGAGCGTGCGCGGCGGGCGGGTGCAGGAGGGAGTCGCGCCGGCTGCCCCTGCCGTCGCCCTGGGCCGACCACCGGCGCGTCCCCGCGCGCCGGGTCCCGCCCTGCTGCAGCTGCGCGGGGTGGGCCACGTCTATGACCGGGGCACGCCCTGGGCGCACCGGGCGCTGCACGGGGTGGACCTCGACGTGGGTCGTGGGGAGGCGGTGGTACTGGTGGGTGGCAATGGTTCCGGCAAGTCCACCGTGGCGTGGGTGCTCGGTGGCCTGCTGCGGCCCAGCGAAGGCAGCGCCACGATCGACGGTGCCGAGCTGAGCACCCACGTCGGCGCTGTCGCGGTCGCCTTCCAGCACGCCCGGCTGCAGGTGCAGCGCCCGACCGTGGGTGAGGACGTCGCTTCCGCCGGCCGGGTCGCCAGCGGCGCGCACCCGGCGGTGGCCGCTGCCCTGCGCGCGGTGGGCCTGCACCCGGCGATGGCCGCGCACGGCACCGACACCCTCAGCGGCGGCCAACTGCGCCGCGCCGCGCTGGCCGGGTTGCTGATCACCCGCCCCAGCGTGCTGGTGTTGGATGAGCCGCTGGCCGGGTTGGACGCCCCGAGCCGGGCCGGACTCATCAACGTGCTCCGCCAGCTGCGCGAGGACCACGGCATCACCCTGGTCGTGGTCTCCCACGACGTTGCCGAGCTCGAGCCGCTGTGTGACCGGACGGTGTTGATGGACGCCGGTCGGGTCCGCGAGGACGTTGCGGCGGGGGTGCCCCGGTGAGCACCCTGCTGCGCGAGGTCCCTCGCGACACACCCGTGCACCGGCTCTGGGCGGGCACCAAGCTCCTGGCGGTCGCCGCACTCGCGGTGGCCCTATCGCTGCAGACCTCATGGGCGGCGATCGGTGTGGTCACGGCTTTGCTGGTGTTCACCGCGCTGCTGGCGCGGGTACCGGTCGGCGCGTTGCCGCGGCCGCGGCCGTGGTTCTGGGCCCTCATCGTCGGCGCCGGCCTGCTCTCCGTGCCCGCCGGCGGTGCCCCGGAGTTGCAGTTCGGGGGGGTCACCATCGGGCTCGGTGCGGTGATGCTCTACGTGCGGTTCACCGCGCTCGCGGCGGTGTCGCTGATCGCCGGGCTACTGCTGGGCGATCAACCACCGCGTTGGGGGACGTGGCGCCGGCTGTGGCCCGACTGGGCTGGCCACTGCGGCGGGTGCGGGCACCGGTGCACGAGTGGGCGGTGACCGTGGCGCTCTGCGTGCGGGCGTTCCCGCTGCTCGCCGAGGATCTCCGGGTGCTCGGGGCGGCCCGGCGGTTGCGGCGTCGCCGCGGCAGGCGCACCTTCGTCGAGGTCAACGACGAGGCCGTCGACCTGATGGTGGCCACCATGGCCGTGGCGATGCGCCGGGCCGGGGAGCTGGGCGAGGCCATCACCGCCCGCGGGGGCACCGGCCGGCTGGTCGCCGACCCCGGCCGAGCAGGGCTCGCCGACGGCGTCGCCCTGCTCGTGGTGGCCGTGGTGTGCACCGTCGTGCTCACCGTGGGTTGAGCGACACCCGTCGCGAGCATGTCAGGAGTCGACGAGGCTCCGCTGCCGCGACTTCTGCACAACCCGACGCAGCAGCGGCCACGCCAGCACCACCGCGATCACCACGTACACCCCGACGGCCAGCGGCTCGCTGAACAGGTGGGCGGGATCTCCGCCCCCGGCCTGCAGTGCCCGCCGGAGCTGGACCTCCGCCCGGGGACCGATGATGACCCCGATGATCAGCGGCAGGATCGGTAACCCGAACCGCCGCAGACCGAAGCCCACCAGCCCGAACACCAGGAGCAGGATCAGATCGAAGGACTGCAGGTTCACCGCGTAGGCACCGACGCTGGCGAAGAACAGGATGCCGGCGTACAGGTACGGGCGGGGTATTTGCAGCAGCTTGGCCCATGCTGGGGCCAGCGGCAGGTTCAGCAAGAGCAGCAGCGTGTTGCCGATGAACAGACTGGCGATCAAGCCCCACACCAGTTTTGGCTCGTTCTCGAACAATAGCGGGCCGGGCACGATCCCGTATCCGGTGAGGGCGGCCAACATGATCGCTGCGGTCGCGTTGGTGGGCAGGCCGAGGGACAGCATCGGCACCAGGGTGCCGGCCGCTGAGGCGTTGTTGGCGGCCTCCGGTCCGGCGACACCCTCGATGGCGCCGTGACCGAACTCGTTGCGGTTCTTGGTGAGGCGCTTCTCGGTGACGTAGGACAGGAACGTCGGGATCTCCGCTCCGCCGGCCGGCAGCGCCCCGAACGGGAAGCCCAGCGCGGTGCCGCGCAACCACGGCTTCCAGGAGCGTTGCCAGTCCTGGCGGCCCATCCAGGGTTGGCCGACCGGGATCACCTGCGCGGTGGTGCGCCGCAGGTGAGCGGCGACCCACAGCGCCTCGCCCAGGGCGAAGATCGCCACCGCCACGACGACGATGTCGATGCCGTCGGAGAGCAACGGCAACCCGAAGGTCATCCGCAGCTGACCGGAGCTCTTGTCGGCGCCGACCAGCCCGATCGCCAGCCCGATCGCCAGGGCGGCGAATCCGCGGATGCGGGAGCTGCCGAGCACCGCGGTCACGGTCAGCAGGGTGAGCAGCATGACCGAGAAGTAGCCGGGTGCGCCCATGTTCACGGCCAGCCTCGTCACGACGGGGGCCACCAGCACCAGCAGCGCGGTGCCGATGGTGCCGGCAACGAACGACCCGATCGCGGCGGTGGCCAGCGCCTGCGCGGCTCGACCCTTGCGCGCCATCAGGTTGCCTTCGATCGCCGTCACCACCGACGAGGACTCCCCCGGGGTGTTCAGCAGGATGGACGTGGTGGAGCCGCCGTACATCCCGCCGTAGTACACCCCGGCGAACATGATCAATGCGCTGGTGGGCTGCATTCCGTAGGTCACCGGGAGCAGCAGCGCGACCGTCATGGCCGGCCCGATGCCCGGCAGCACCCCGACCGCGGTGCCCAGCAGCACCCCGATCGTCGCGTAGAGCAGGTTGATGGGCGTCGCGGCGGTGGCGAAGCCGTCCAGCAGCTGGCTCACGATCATCAGAGCACCCCCTGCAGGATCCCCGCCGGCAGGTTGATACCCAGCCCGAGGAAGAAGCCGTAGAACGTCAGCACCGACAGCACCACCGACACCACCCCGTCCCGGACGTAGTGCCGGCTACCGAGGGCGAAGACACTGCCCCAGAACAGCACCGCGCCGGAGACGACGAACCCGACCCGGTCGATGAGGACGATGTTGGCGACGAACGCGAGCAGCAACAGCCCCACCGTCGGCCAGTCGGTGCCGTGGCTGAGGTCGACGTCCTCACCGCCCTCGAGCTCTCCCCGCCCGCCCCGCCACACGTCGACGGCGAGTGCGACGGCGCACCCGATCAGCAGGGCACTCACGGCGAACGGCACCGGTCGGCTGCCGATCGGGTCCGCCGCCGCCTGCACCGAAGCCAACCCGGCCGCGTCCAGGGCAACCACCACGCCCAGGACGGCCAACCCGACCGCCACCCCCAGCTCGGCGCGGCCTCTCGAGGAAGGACCTGCCGACACCGACACCGTCAGGCCAAGCCCAGGGTGAGCAGGATGTCCGCCACCCGCTTGTCCTGCGCGGTCATGAACGCCGCGAAGCGGTCACCGGTGAGGTAAGCGTCCGTCCAGCCGTTCTTGGCCAAGGCGTCCTTCCAGCCCTGGCTGGTGTGCATCTTGTCCAGGGTGTCGATCCAGGTCTGCTTCTGCGCGGCGCTGATGCCCGGGGGAGCAACGATCCCGCGCCAGTTGGTGAAGACCAAGTCGACGTTCTGCTCCTTGAGCGTCTTGGCGTCCGGTAACGAACCGAGCCGCTGCACGCCGGTAGTCGCCAGCACGCGGACGGCCCCGGAGCTGATCTGAGAGAGATACTCCCCCGTTCCGGAGGTAGCAAAGCCCACCTTGTTGCCAAGGATCGCCGGCAACAGATCACCACCGCCGTCGTAGGAGACAAAGTTGACCCTCTTGGGGTCGATGCCCACCGCCTGGGCCAGCTGCATCGGCAGCAGGTGGTCGGGACCACCGGGGTTGGAGCCGCCGCCCACCGCCATCTTGGTGGGGTCGGCCTTCCACGCCGTCACCAGCTGGTCCAGGCTCTGGTACGGCGAATCCTTGCTCACCATGATGCCGCCGGGCTCCTCGATCAGCCGGGCGATGGGGGTGGTGTCGGACAGCTTCGACGCGGCCTTGTTGGTATAGGTAGCTCCCACCACACCCAGGCCCATCATCATCGTCAGATCGCCGTTGGCCTTCTCGTTGACCAGCTTCGCCAACCCGACCGTCCCGCCGGCACCGGAGAGGTTGAACACCTCTAACGAGGTGGCGATCTTGGCGTCCTCCAACACCTTCCCGATGGTGCGGGCGGTGACGTCGTACCCGCCGCCTGGCGAGTTGGGCACCATCATCCGCAGGCCGGACACCGGCCCGCTGGGACTGGCACTCGCGCCAGCAGTGCCCGAGCCGGAGCTGGCAGTGGCACCGCAGCCGGCGGTGAGCAGCACCGCTGCCGCGACGCCGACGCTCAGGAGCTTCGTACGCATCTGTCCTCGTCTCTGAAGGTGGCCTCCTCGTCGAGACCGATGCACCACACCCTGGGACGCGGCGCCGTCGCGGTCACGCTTTGGGCCACATCGGTGATAGCGGTCTTAATGGTGATAGCGGTCACATGCCCCGGCACGTCAGTATGGGTGACATCCCGGGGCTCGGGAGCAGGCAAGCACGAGGGCAGCGAAGGAGCGGCATGCGCCGGCACGTCACGCTCGCAGGGCAGTTGCTGGCGCTGCAGCTGCTGATCCTGCTGGGCGTGCTGGCCGGGGTCACCGCCGTGTCCATCGACCAGTCCGGTGAGACGATCCGCCGCACCGAGAGCCGTCGCGCACTCGCCGGCGCCGAGGCCGTGGCCGCCAACCCCCTGGTCCGCCAAGATCTACCCACCGCCACCGCCCGCGGGGACCTGCAGTTGCAGGCAGCGGCGCAGACGTCGCGAACCCTGTCCGGTGCCCGGTCGGTGCTGCTGGTGCAACTCGACGGCACCACCATCACCTCCGACGACCCGGCCCAGGTCGGGACCCCATTCAGCTTCGCCACCGCGGGGGTGCGGGCGGGGCAGTCCTGGACGGGTCTGTTGAACACCACGCGGGGCACGATCGTCTCCGCGCAGGTGCCGGTGTTCGCGCCGGACGCGGGCACCCTGGTCGGCATCGCCGTGGTCGAGCGCGACTACCCGTCGGTGCTGCAGCGCCTGCGCGAGGCGGTGCCCAACCTGCTCACCTACCTGGGGATCGCTGGCGGCCTCGGCATCGTCGGATCGTTACTGTTGGCCAGACGGGTCAAGCGGCAGACGATGGGACTGGAACCCCAGGACATCACCGGGCTGGTGGAGCACCGGGAGGCGATGCTGCACGGCGTCAAGGAGGGCCTGATCGGCCTGGACCCAGCCGGGCGGATCACCCTGATCAACGACAGCGCCTGCCACCTGCTGGGCATCCCCTACGACAGTGCCGGCCGAGACATCGACGAGCTGGCCATGGAGGACCCGCTCAAGGACGTGCTGACCGGGCGGCGGGCCGGCACCGACCTGCTCGCCCTGGTCGGGGACAAGGTACTCACCCTCAACCGCCAGCCCATAACGTCGCGGGGCCGGGTGATCGGATCGGTCACCACCCTGCGCGACCGCACCGAACTCAGCGAGCTGCGCCACGAGCTGGGCGTGGTCCGCCACGCGACGAACACCATGCGCGCGCAGACCCACGAGTTCGCCAACCAGCTGCACGTCATCTCCGGTCTCCTCCAGCTGCAGGAGTACGACGACGTCATCCGCTTCATCCACAACGTCACCAGAGGGCGGGCCGCACTGAACGACGAAGTCACCTCCCGAATCGAGGACCCGGCGCTGGCTGCGCTGCTGGTTGCCAAGGCGAGCCTGGCCGCCGAGCGCGGGGTGAGCCTGCGCTTCACCGACGACACCGCGCTGGGCCGGGTGGACGAGGAGATGTCGATCGATCTCACGACGGTGGTGGGCAACCTCGTCGACAACGCGCTGGACGCGGTTGGCGGGACGGCTGCGGCCGACGACGGCCGGGCCTGGGTGGAGGTGGCGGTGCACGAGGCGGTCGGCGAGGTGGTGGTCATCGTGCGTGACAGCGGCCCCGGGCTGGCGGACGGGATTACCGCCCAGGTGTTCGACACCGGTTTCACCACGAAGCCACCCGACGGGACGAGTCCGCGGGGGTTCGGGCTGGCGCTGACCGGGCTGGTCTGCCGCCGCCGCGGCGGTGAGGTGTGGGTGCACAACGAGCACGGCGCGGTGTTCACCGCCCGGCTGCCGCGGGTGGCGGTGCCGGCGTGACCCGGGAGCTGGTGCCGGCGTGATCCGGGTGCTGGTGGTTGACGACGACTTCATGGTGGCCCGCGTGAACCGGGGTTTCGTCGACGCGGTGCCCGGGTTCCGGGTCGTCGAGGTGGCCCTGACCGGCGAGGCGGCGTTGCAGGCTGTCCGCCACCACGAGCCGAACCTGGTGCTGCTGGACATCCACCTGCCCGACATCAACGGACTGCAGCTGCTGCCGATGCTGCGCCAAGCCCACCCGGAGCTGGACGCGGTGGTGATCACCGCGGCGCGGGAGGCGGAGACGGTGCGGCATGCGCTGCGCAGCGGCATCGTGCACTACCTGCTGAAGCCGTTCTCCGCCGCCGACCTGCAGGAGAGCCTGCGGCACTACGAGCAGTCCTACCTCAGCCTGCGCGAGGACGATCAGACGCACCAGCACGAGGTCAACCGGGTGTTCCGGCCAGGTGCGCCGACGGTGGCGGCCCGGCTGCCCAAGAACCTCAGCCCGGAGACCGCCGACCTGGTGGCCCAGGCGTTACGTGATGCGGGCGCTGACCTGTCGGCCTCGGAATGTGCGGATCTCATCGGGCTGGCCCGGGTGAGCGTGCGCCGCTACCTCGAGCACTTCGTCACCCTCGGCCGGGTCAGCGTCCGGCTGCGCTACGGCGGGGTGGGCCGGCCCGAGCGGCGTTACGCCTGGGGCTCGCCGGGCTCACCGGGCTCGCGGGGGTCGCCGGGGTCGCCGGGGTCGCCCAGCCAGGACCGTCCCCGCCTCGACCACCAGGAGCACCGATGACCGATGTTGGCACCGCTGACCTTGTCGACACCCACGGTGACGCGCTGGCCAGTTGCGACCTGCAGCTGCGCCAGTTCGGCGGGCGCCGCGCGTTCACCGGCATCGTCCGCACGGTCCGCTGCTATGAGGACAACGCCCTGGTGAAGCGGGTGCTCGGGGAGGACGGCCGGGGCGGCGTCCTGGTCGTCGACGGCGGTGGCTCGCTGCACACCGCGCTGTTGGGCGACGTCATCGCGGCGTCCGCGGTGGCCCGTCACTGGGCTGGGGTGATCATCCACGGCGCGGTGCGCGACACAGCGGTACTGGCCGGGTTGGACCTGGGCGTCAAGGCCCTGGGTTCCAACCCCCGCAAGAGCACCAAGACCGGTGCCGGGCAGGTCGACGTCGAGGTGCACTTCGGTGGCGTCGACTTCCGTCCGGGTCAACGCCTCTGGAGCGACGAGGACGGCGTGGTGGTGCTCGACGCCGACGGGTGAGTGCGGGCTGCCCGGAATTGTCGGGGCTGGCGGCCACCATGGCCGTGATGTCGTGGGGCAGCGGGTCCTGCGGTCGCTGAACACGGAGGCAGTGATGGAATGCAAGATCGAACTCATCTTCATCCCGGTGACCGACGTCGACCGGGCCATTGACTTCTACGTCGAGAAGGTCGGGTTCACCCTCGACATGCAAGCCCGGGTTGACGAGCACACCCGGTTCGTGCAGGTCACCCCACCGACGTCCGCGTGCTCTGTTGCCTTCGGCGAGGGGATCACCGACATGGCACCGGGGACACAGCACAGCATCCAGGTGGTCGTGCCCGACGCCGAGGCCGCGCGGCGGGAACTGATCGAGCGGGGCGTCGACGCGCCCGAGGTCACCACGCTCGCGTGGGGGTCGTTCACCTCTTTCACCGACCCCGACGGCAACACCTGGACCTTGCAGCAACTCCCACCACCGGGGTCCTACGACGAACAACCCGCCTGACCCGCGGTCGGCCGACCCTTCGCGACGCTCGATCAACCGGACACCCGGCCGTGATCCTCGTAGCGCCGGCACAGGTCTTTCGACGTCAAGCACGCCATCGATCCACGAATTTATCGACAGCGTGTCGGCCTCGGCATGGCGTTAGCAAACCATGAAATCGGATCTGACAGCACTTCACATGTAGCTACACTTGTGGCTATGACGGCTTCCCCGGAACACATGCCGCTCGCCGACGTCAAGAACCGACTCTCGGAGGTCGTTGAGCGGCTTGAGCGCGAGCATGGGCGCGTCGTTATCACCAAGCACGGTCGTCCGGCTGCGGTCGTGCTGAGTGTGGCGGATCTCGAAGGACTTGAGCAGACTCTTGAGCTGCTGTCCAGCCCACGTGCTATGCGGCGCATCCGGCGGGCCGAAGCCGAGATCGCGGCGGGTGAAGCAGCAGAGCTGACGAAGGATGAAGCGCTGGCTCTTGTGCGGCGGTAGTGAGCGACGCCGCCCTCGCTATCCGGTGGACCCCGACTGCTCAACGCGACCTCCGACGGCTGCCGGAGAAGATCGCCACTGCCGTCGTCGAGTTCGTCTACGGTTCGCTCGCTGGCAATCCCGAGCGGGTGGGACGCGAACTGCAGATGGAGCTCGCGGGTCGTCACGTCGCGCGCCGAGGCGACTACCGGGTCATCTACCGGATCGACCGGCCCGCCGGCGTGGTGCTGATCGTGCAAATCGACCACCGCGCCGACGTCTACCGCCAGGCGTGATGCGCCTCCCCGGCGGCCAGAGGCGGTCCCTAACCAGGCGCGCTCGTCCAGCCAGGGGGTCGTGGCCGCCTGGCGACTGGATGACGAACGTGGCGTTCGGGAACCCACGTCGAACAAGTTTGGGCTTGCCCCGCCCGACGCTGACGCTCGTCATGACCCCTGGTTCGGTGCTACCGCAGCGTTCTGGTGGGCTCAGTGCAACGCCGCGAGAATCTGCTCAGCGACAGCCAGAGCACCGATCCGCACGACCCACCGGGTGATGCCCCAGCGCTCGCGGGCGGTGTGCAGCTGCTCGACGATTTGATCAATGGTGCCGATGAGCACGTAGGGAACGGTCAACACGTCGTGCACGTCGAGGTCCGACTCCGCAGCGAACGGTCGTGCTGCCTGATCGCGGTCGTCGGTCACCTCCACGTGCTGGACCAAGGCCTCCAACGCAGGGGTCGGCCTGCCAGCTTCGGCAGCACCGCGGCGGACCAGCCTGACATGACCGTCCAGCTGAGCGGTCGACCAGGACACGGTGTGCGCATGCCCGTCGGCCAGGGTGCGGCCCAGACCACTGAGACCGACGGCGTCGGCGTGGGCACCGCCCCAGCGCAGCAACGCCGGATTACCTCCACCGACGAGCACCGGTACCGGCTGCTGCACTGGCCGAGGGCCGCTCAGCTGCACATCGGCGTGTGCACCAGCGGCCTCCGCGGGCACGGTGCGCCCGGTCAACAGGTCACGAACCGCGGTCGTCACCGAGATCATGCGGTCGACGCGGCCGGTCGGCGAGGGTCGCATGCGCCCGGTCATCGCCCACTCTGCCGGGGTATGTCCGGCACCGATACCCAACTCAGCGCGACCATCAGAGACGACGTCGAGGGTGGCGACCTCGCCGGCGAGCAGCAGCGGGTGATGCACACCTGCGTTGATCACATAGCTACCCAAGCGCAGCGTTGTGGTCACCGCCGCCGCGGCCGCGAGAGCCACGAACGGCGATGGCCCGCTGCCGGGGTGGTCGGAGACCAGCAGAGCCCGACACCCCACCGCCTCGCACCGCTGCGCCAGCGCCACCCAGGACATCCGGTCGGTCGGGGACGCCTGCACGGACAGCTCGATCGGGTACTCGCTCACCCCTATAGGGTCACATCGTCCAGAGCGGCAGCACAACCGCTCACGCCGCCGAGGTGAGCCGCTCATCCCCGATCCGGGACTGTGCGGGATTGAGGCTTACGTGGCCAACAGCTCACGTGCGTTGTGACCAGAGCTGGTCGGTTGAACACCACGTTCGGGTGGGTTGATCTCGCTCCACACCGCATCGAGGGAGAGGCCGAGGACATCGGCGATCGCAGCGATGGTCGGGAAGGCAGGGGTCGCTACGCGGCCCGACTCGATCTTGCGGAGGGTCTCCGGTGAGACACCGGCATCGAGTGCGGTCTCGAGCATCGAGCGCTCTCCCCTGGCGCGACGCAACACGGCACCGAGGCGCTGTCCGCGCTCGCACTCTGCGGGTGTCAGCGGCAACCTGACCATGGCTCCGATTCTAGTACCGGGATAATATGGCCGGGATAGTTATTGGTTGCGCGAGGAAGGGTCCGCATGATCGAGATCCTGAGCCCCACCGAACTGCCTCAAGCGAAGGAGGCAGGTGCCCTGGTTGCTGACATTTTGCACACGCTGAAGAGCCGCAGCGCAGTAGGCACGAACCTCCTGGACATCGACCGGTGGGCCCAGGCCATGATCGGCGAGGCTGGAGCGCTGTCCTGTTACGTCGACTACGAGCCATCCTTCGGACGCGGGCCGTTCGGCCACTACATCTGCACGTCCGTCAACGACGCGGTGCTCCACGGACTGCCCTTCGACTACACCCTTGCCGACGGCGATCTGCTGTCACTTGACCTCGCCGTCTCCAGAGGCGGAGTCGTTGCAGACTCTGCCATCAGCTTCATCGTCGGCGACTCAAAGCCCCCCGAGAGCGTCGCGATGATCAGCGCGACCGAACGCGCGCTGTACGCGGGGATAACCGCTGCCGGCCCTGGGGCTCGCATCGGCGACATCTCTCACGCCATCGGCGGGGCCCTGTGCGAAGCGGGCTATCCGATCAACACCGAGTTCGGAGGTCATGGCGTCGGATCAACGATGCACCAGGAGCCGCACGTGTCGAACACCGGACGCCCTGGCCGTGGGTACCGACTGCGCCCTGGGCTGCTGCTGGCCCTGGAGCCGTGGGTCATGGCGGACACCGCTGAACTCATCACTGATGCCGACGGGTGGACGCTCCGAAGTGCGACAGGCTGCCGGACAGCACACAGTGAGCACACGATCGCTATCACCAACGACGGAGCCGAAATCCTCACCGTGCCGAAGCAGTCGCACTCCTGAGGTGCGAGCAAGCGCCGGCCGCTTGCCTCGGCAGCGCCCCGTCACGGTGCACCTCATTCCGGGTTGGTGCGGTTGGACGACTCTCGCCGGTGCCGCCCGCAAACCGGCGGCTGTCGCTTGCCAGGCCGGGGTGGATTTTGACGGATGGCACGGGTATACTCGAACACATGTTCTGGGTATCTGCTTAGGTGAAGTAGGGGTTGGATTCGGGTTTCAAGAGGGCCTGCAGGGGCTGGGGTCCGGTCTCGACTGCCTGCTGCAGGAGCCGGTAGAAC
>JAABUS010000846.1_pt1 | contig 72758 bp, 26 predicted proteins | sample 5560161 | NCBI WGS metagenome assembly JAABUS01 (sample SAMN10711885, study PRJNA513376) | rock metagenome | isolation source: Antarctica rocks | place: Antarctica: Victoria Land, Trio Nunatak nord | collected 2016-01-04
ATCTTCTCTCAAGCCTCCCTCCCCCCTCTCCTCTCTCTTACCCCTCACCCCCCTCTCTCCCACCAGCTCGTCTCCCCCACCTCAACCACCCCCCGACCTCGACCCCGAAGCGCCACGGATAGCCAAACCCCAGCTTGAGAGCACGCGAGAAGTGGCGGGGCGGAATGTCGACCGGCTGAGCGGAATGCCTATGAACGAACAATAAGATCGGAGCGGGAGGTGGGTACGAAGCCGTGGTATTCCCTCGTCGCGGGAGGTGATGCTTCGGTTTGTGGGGAGGAGGGGGGCAGGGGAGGAGGAGGAGGTGGGTAAGTCTGTAAGAGGGGGAAGATGTATGGGGGTGTTGTCGAAGGTGGAGGCGGGTGGGGAGACGGATGGTCGAAGATGGGGAATGGGATTTGGGGATTTGTTGGGGTTATGGGTTTGGATGGAGGGGGGGGGGTAAGTGGGGTGGGGCGGCGGTTGGAGTGGGGAGTAGGCAGTAGGGCGTGGGAATTGAGGCGAGAGAAGTTAGGGATGGGGAATGGGGAATGGGGGATGAGGGATGGGGGATGGGGGATGGGAAGCAGGAAGTGGGGAGTGGGAAGTAAAGAGCGGGGAGGAAGAAGTGGGAGTGGGAAGAGTGAGTAGTGGGGAGCGGAAGTGGCGCGAAGGTGTTGGGTGGGTTGTTTAAGAGACAGGGGCCGAAGAGAGAGGGTGAACAGTAGGACTGGCGGGAGAGAGGGTCTTGAAAGGGAGTGAGACGGGATGCGATGCGATGCGATGCGATGCGATAGGAAAAGGGCTGCTGTAATGGTTTCACTGGTTGCGTCGACGTTCGAGGGAACGATGCTTGCAATATCTGGTAAGAACAAGCTCAATGGTCAGCTCAATGGTTCGTTAATGCCGAAACGGTGGAGATCTTCTTCCAAGGATGACCAAGACGAGATGCCAGACCATCATGGCTGTAGTGGCGATAATAGAGGGCTTTCGTGCTTGCGAGATAGACACAACAAGTACCTTCTATAATGTTGGGAGTCGAGAAAAAGATAAGCAGTCGATGCTCGGGAATCTAGAGGAAGAATCTTCGTTTTCGCGTTGTCTCGTGGCAATCTCTCTTCTTGATAGCCCTTGTATGTCGTGTATAAACTCAAGTGATATTGTTGGTGTACTGACTTCAATCTCCTGCGATACTTCATAATCTGCCAGCCATGCCAGATTGAATCCACAACCCGCACAGTCTTCTCTCAAAAATAGCCCCTGTTGATCTTGCCTAGATCTTCTCTTCACAACTCCGTTGTCTCTTTCTCTTTTCCTCTTACCCCAATCCCCATTCCCCATCCCCCTACTCTCCATCTCTCCTCCCCCATCAATCATCCCCTGTTCCCCATCCCCCATCACCCATCACCCTATTGCCTATCTTCCCCCCCTCATCCCTAATCAATTACCCCCCCCTCCCCTTCGGCTTCATAAACCCTATCAAAAACACCCCAATTGAAACAAGCACAAGAAGCGCCATCAACGCCGTACTCACGATACACCACGTACTCCTCCTCTTCCCGCAGCAATTCCTGTATTTCCCCCTCTCCGCACCAATCACCCTCCTCCCTCCAACCATGACTTCACGACGCCCGTTCCTATCTCCAAAGTCGTGGGTAGTAGGTAGTAATCGTCGTCCTCTTGGAAGTGGCTGCCCTTCGGGACCTTTCCCTCCCTCGCCCAACCTCATGAAGAGGCAGAAATGGGATCTTGGCGGCGGGGCAGGGAGGCGGCGCTGGGCGTCGAGGGCGAGGTTGAGGGTCTGCTGGGGTAGGATGTCAAGGTAGACGGGGAGCTCGGGTGTTGGATGTGGGAGCGCCCAGGGGGGAAGGATGGGGGATGGGCATAGAGATGGGAGGGTGGAGGGGTCCGTGGAGAGGCTGGAGGAGGGGGTTGTGGAGGGAGGAAAGGTTCGGAGAGCGAACAGAGGTGGTGGTGACGGGTGGCGAGGGGCTGGTGTTGGTTGTAGGCGTGGGGTTGGTGGTGGGTGACCGTGACGGCGAGGGGCTCTTTGTGGGAGAGAATGTGGGAAGACGAAGGGCGCGGGGTGGTGGTGGTAGATTGTATGCGGGTGGGGGAAATGTGGAAAGCGGGGGTAGGCGCTGGATTGTGTGCGTTTGCGGTAATAAATGGGAGGAGAGCTGGCCATCTTGGTGATGGATTGTGGGCGAGGCTGCTGCTCTATGTTGATATTGCTTGCGAGATGTCGGAAACGTGTAGATTGTGATAGTAGCTGCTGCGAGATATGTCGGATGCGAACTTGACGATGGTAGTAGATCGAAGGATAGATGATGAAATGATAGCGATGATAGGATACAAGCAGCAAGAAGAAGAAGACGAAGCTGGAAAGAAAGAAGAGGTAGAGAAGCAGAAAACCGTTGAATTGCCAAGGCCTTCAGAAGTCTCTCAAGAAGCCATAACCATAATCATAAGAGCAGGAATACCTTGCAGAGACATGAAGCCGTTAAAGGCCGGTGTACATAACGCAGCTTATTGGACCCACTGCAAGCCGACCAAGTCGACGAAGAAGATACCGTGGATCAGAGGCTTGACCGCCGCAAGCAACATGTAAGATGCGAGAGCATCCGGTCTCCGCAGCATTCCGCTCTGGCTGATTGTTGAACCATGGCTGAGCGACGAACTTGATACTGGAAAAAACACAAGGCACACAATTAGACAAATGAGAAACTTACATATCACCGAGATATGGAATCCCAATGGATAGTCTAAGCATTAAGATACCTGACACTGGTGGTTCTGTTCGCCTTCTAGAACGTGGCAAAGCGTCGACTGAATGTCGCAGAAGGCGAAGAAGCACTTATCGCCGAAGAAAGTACGTAGTCGTCATGTAAATTTGGTACAGATGAAAGATGTTCAGCCTCGATGTATCCCAAGCAAGGGCTCGATGCCCACAGCTAAGCTCAGTAACCACTCCCTTCACCCTAGCAAGGTCGATTTCGTCTCCGTATCGGCTCAATCATGTAGCCGAATACAGGAAGCTGCGTTTCAGTCACAAGTCCCGCACAATCCACACAATCCCTAGAATCGTCGCCCCAATCGTAGCAGTCATGGCCCAGATATACGCCTGCCTCAATGCGATCCTTCGCCTTTCCTCCGCACGCTCTTCGCGCAAGAGCCGGAAATTCCATTCGCGGTCTTCAATAGAAGTCGTCGGTTCTGGCATTGGTATACCGTTTTCATCGGCGGTGGAAGTCGAAGGGGTGCGGTTGATGGGGGAGTAGTCGTAGGCTGGAGGCTGGGAGAGACCCATTTGGAGGGTGAGTAAGATTTCCGGTGGTGTGAAAGACTGGAAGCAATCACAGATATACTTTGCGGAGTGAGCCGAGTACATGTATCAGAGGTGATACACCCTCGGATGAGGCAGGGCTGGATACTTATGTTCGGTTGGAAGACTTGAAGGGCGCGAGTGGATCGACGTGCCGCGTCATGGTCTTGGCTAAATGTCACAGGACAGACAGTGTGATTGGTTGGCTCGTATATTCTCCCTACTACCATTAAGGTAGGCAGCCATTCAGCTTCCCGCGTCAAAAGCGGTCTCTAAGCTTGAGAGCGAACGCTTGATAACAGCACAGCATAGCACTGTGACCGTAGGTGATCGGCATTATCATCTCACACCGTTACGCCATCCGTTCATTGCGCAGCTAAAATTGTAGCTTGTTTTTTATCGACAAGCCAAAGTCGATGTACATACTGGCTGAATGGTATATCATAAATATATTTGGGATTGTATTGTTTCGAAGGCTGTCTTGACCTGATGATTCGGTAAGGATACAACGCTGTTATCATGTCTTCCAGCCGTTGCCCTGCAGCCCAAATCAGCAAAACACTCCCACGATCGTGAGAAAGGCGAGCGATGGCATCGAATGTTAGTCAATTGACATAGATGCTCAGCGTTCGCGGCAGGATGTATAATCTCTTGATGTTCCTTTAGCAATCAAATTACCTCCTGCGCCCTCGGGTATCTGCCGTACGCCAGGTGTTTTGAACCCTCTGATACTTCGTGATCGGTCCATTTTCGTAGCCGTCTCAGCCAGATTGGTAGAAGCGAAGTAGCCTGGCAGAGTAACTTGCCAGGCTATTCACTTCTTATTAAGCTCCTCCATAATCTGCTCCCGCTCCGCGAGCTTCGCCTTTTCCTCGCTGACCATCTTCTCCACCAGTTTCCTCGCTTCCTTCAACCGATCTATTTCTGCACCTTCACTCTTCTGGCTGTACGGGTTATCTGGAGTGTCCGCGTAAGGCAGTTCCGCTGTCCTGTCTGTCTTCTTTTGCCCTCCCTTCGACAACTTTGCCCCCTTCCCCTTCTGCGTCGGCGTAGTCGTCATAATCTCGTAGAGCTGCTCCGTTGGCTCATTGAAAATAATCTCCTCATAACTCTGACACCTGACAGACTGCCTCCTCTCCTTCATCGCCTCTGCATCAGGGCCAAATGGGTGTAGTTTGAGGAAATGCCATAGCGTTTGCGGTTTCTCGGCCGCTTCAGGCACGAAATATAATTTGATCTGGACTTCGAATTCGCCCCATCCTGTTTCTGTTACTTCAAATGGGGGCGACTCAACGGTGCGCAGGGAGTTGGCGTAAGTTTCGTGCAGCTTGAATTGCACTTTGCGTAACCAGTAGGAGATATCTTCGCCTTCAACGCCTCGGATATAGACTGACCACTTATGGGTATGGTCTGGGTTGAGGTTCGGGGGGCGATGGTCGGGGTCGAAAGGTGTGGCTATGCTGCCAAAGACTGGGGGGAACGGTGTTAGCTAAAGGGAGTTGGTGGGGGAAGGACTAGGCCTACCAAAAGGGCGGTAGATGGAGATGCCCTGTTCACGGTCAGAACTAGCAGCAGCAGGCCTAGCGTATGTGCGTTTGTAAGGACTGGACTTGGACATGATGGTTAACAATGCGGGAGGAATATACACATTAAAGCGACGCAACCAGAGTGTAAGAGATAATGTCCATGGCAAGCAATTAGTCGTTCTTGCATGCAAGAAAGGTTGCACTTACCTTTACACGTTTGCTGCTCGCAGTAGTAGGCATAATAAGTGGGAAGGAGCTATTCAATCCCGATTGTCAAGGCAAACAAGGGGTCATGCGCAAGTAGCAGTATGAGACATCCTGCAAACAAGGATCAAAAGCTTGTAGGCAGAACAGATAGGATATGAATCTGAAAGAGTGTCTGATGCAAGCTTGTATTGCTCTGACTGAGTTATGGTTGACCTCAATGGAATGTTTGACGAATCCGACATGCTTCTTGGCAAAACCTTAATGCCAACAATAGTCGATTGGCTACTAAAGTGCTTACTATCACATCTCACACGAAGTACATACAATCTAATTTACATTGTGTTTTGCGACGGTAGCTCTAACTTCAGCTACACGCTGCCACATGTCCCAATTTTCCGAAAGCAGTCGTCTGTCTTAATAGTAAAGCGCTGTCAAAGAATGGTAGCAAAGTTCGCTTCTATCTTTACCTCTAGCTAGCATAATCGAGAATCCACATCGACGATTTTTTCTAGGGCTCTGAGCTGCTCTGAGCAGGCTAGCAAGGCTAAGCACTTAAGAGCCACTGTGCTCTAAATTCGACGTTTGCGATTATTCGAACACTCAAAACTTCTAGACAACATTCTTTGAGCGCTTTGCGAAAAATTTTACTTAATCAACAAATTTGTGTTCTTGTAGAAAGACTCGATTTTATATTCGTCGTATATTAAAAAGTATTGTTAACTTTACAAGTTTGTCGTGTACAAAATATATATATTGCGTCGAATTTTATAATTGATTTGTTGCTTTTGCTAATATTGATTGCGATCGCAATGCTTGCTTGTTAAAATAAATTTTTTGTTTATATTAATTCTATAGCTTATATAGACGTTGTTTGTCTATTTGTTATTCTACAACTTTAAGCGCTAGAAACGCGTTGTATATTAAAAGAGCTCTAAGACATTATAAATTATATAACACTACTAAAACAAATTTAAGATACAAACGTTAAAAAAACATTTGTAGCTTAACGTTATTAACTCTACTAGTATTGTAGATATATTAATAGTTTACAATACAACAAAAAATTACAATTTAAATTTAATTAATTGATTAATTAAACTTTATTATTTCTTTGCAATTATTTTTGTGCATTACTATAATAATAATAATTTAATTGTTAATTTTAATTTTCGTTTGTAAAGTATAGCAATTTAATTGTTGCATTAATTTAATATAATTGCTTGCGTTATATATAATCTTAGAAGTTGTACTAATATTTATATTGTCTTTGTTATATTGTTTGTTAATATAATATATTAAATCTTGCTTTCTTTTAATAGATAGCTTGCGTTAAAACTTAATTTAATTTTTTTTTTAATATTATAATTTTAATTAATTTGTTATCTTGTTTAATATATTAAATTGTTTACTTTTTATATTTAAAAAATTGTTTGTTTTTAAAACAATTCTTTTAGTATTATAAGCAATAATTAGTTTAAGTTTGATTAAAAAAAGATTATATATTAATAAACTTATATCTAAAGTTGTGTCTTCTTCGACGTCGATATAATCTTCGATATTATTTTTATCTACTTTTGTTTAATTATTTTAATTAAGAATCTTTGAAGTATTAATATATTTTTAATAGCGTCTTAAGAAAGATAGAGATTTATTAATTTTTTTTGTATATTAATAATTTAATTTGCAATTAATCTTTTGTTAATTGTTTATAATTAAATATTATTTTAAATATTTATTTTATTTAAATATTGCAAATCTTTATTATCTTTATAATCGAATTCGAAATTATTGTTGTTATTGTTATAATTGTTAATCTAACTATATTAAAATATTAACTTAAAGTTTAATTCGATTGTTTGTACTATATTTATTTACATTAATATTAGCTTTACGCTCTTATATATTTTTAATTAATCTTTGCACAATAGTTGTATAAATAAGTATACTTATCTTATTATTGTTATTTTCTTTATTGTTATCGCTCTTATAATTGTTGTGTTCTTTATCTTGTTTTATAATTAATTATAATTAATATTACTACTATTTTAAGCAATCTTTTACAAAAGGCGAAATTATCGCGTTTTTATAAAAATTGTCGCTCAATATAACGTTGTTATTGTAGTTATTTTTATTTTAGTCTATAATTAGTTTACGTCAAACTCTTTGTATATAAATAGTCGCATTATTGTTTTTCGATTGTTATCTAATAAATTAAGAAAATCGTTTAAGATATTTAGATTAACGTTGATTTTAACGCATTATTTCTTAATGTCGAAATTTAAATAAATAAGAATATTATCGAAGCTATTTGTTATAACATTTAACAATATATATTTATAATTAAGTTGCTTATAAGATTGAGTCGCGAGCTTGTTAATTTGTTTTTAAAGTAAATATTCTATAAATTGTTGCTTTATAACGAGCAATTTATTTTACAATTTTTTTTATATATTTGATTATCTCTATTATACATTAATGTTAGCTTGCTAAAATCGATAATCTAAATATATTATTTTTGTTCGACGTAAATTTGCAAATCTTTATAAAGAAATTGAACGTTTGCTTTGTTAAGTAATGATAAATTGCACTAAATATAAATCAAATTAATTTTAAATTAATTAAATCGAAGAAAGCTTTTGTATTCTTTTAACAATTGTAAAATTATTTGTTGCTCTTTTTTTTAAAAAAGCAATTGTAAATTACTTTGTTAAAAATATTATTTAAAAATTAATTATTGTTGTTTACTTTTTTAAGCTTCTATATAATATTCATTTTAGTCTATATAATCGTAAAAATATATATCGAATAATATAATAAATTTGCGAATTAATTCTTTAGTAATAATTTCTTTGCTTTGTCTAAATTATTTTTGTAATAAAAATTATATTTATTCGCAATTTAATATCAAATTCTTTTTATTATTATATAACAAAATTTGCTTATATAATTGTATAATTGCAATTGTGTTATTGTTTATTCGTTAATTTTAATATTCGAATATAAATATTTATTTGTATTTATAATTTGTTAAAAACAAATTAATCTTATTTTTGTTTTGCAAATTAAAAAGATTACAATGCGTTATTTAAATACAATTTATTAATTTTAAAAAAAAGTTTTTGATGCTTTTTAATTACAAGATTACAAATTTAATAACGTAACTTCTAATAATTGAGACAACTAAAAATTGTTTAATATTTATTAAGATCTTTTTATAATTAAACTTCGAAAATATTACTTGTTGCGATAAACTCTTTTATAAATAAATTTTTATTAAGTTTTCGTATTAAATGTTATCGAATTTTTAAAAAAACAAACTTTTAAAAAATTAAATTGATTGCGAGAATTTTAAAATCGACGCAAACTTGTTAGTATTTCGTAAAATTAATAAGTTTACAAAGTTAAAAACAAGTTTTTTAAACTATAATAACGCTATTAGTTATATATTAATTTGTGTAATTTGTATTATTTATTATTAATATAATGCGAAACAACTTGTCTTTATAATATAAACATATATTGTTTTTTTTATTTATAATAAAGTTTTTATGTTAAATACGTTTTTTAAATTTAATATTAATATTTTTGTCTTCTTTATTGTTGTTGTTGATTGCAAGTTTGTTCAATTTGTTGTTAAATATATTAGCAAACATTACAATCTTTTTATATTGCTATTATATATGTGTTAGCATTGTTTTCAATTAAATTTGCAACAAAATTTACTAAATTATTAAACAAAAACGTCAATATAGTTTTTTTTTATTATTAACATTGTTGCTTATAATAAATATATATTATATAAAATTCTTATATTTTAAAAGAAGATTTGCGAGTAAGTTTTTTATTAATATACGAAAAAGAGTGTCAATTTAAACAAATAAATTAATGTAAAAAAAAGTAGAAAAAATCTAAAAGATTAAAATTGTTTATGCAAATTATAACAATTCTTTTAGCATATTCTTTTTGCATATTAAGCTAAGAATTATATTTTAATTTAATTGTTTAACAATATATTTTAGCAATTATTACTTAATAAAGATCTTTAATTTTTAAAATTATTTACTTTGTTTTAAGACGAACGTTATTAATTTGTATAAAAGATATGTTTTATAAAAATATCTAATTATCGTAAACTACTATTTAATTCTTTGAATTATTGTTGTATAGAATTCTTTTAATATTGTTTTTATCTCTTTTTTTAATTTTAGAAACGCAATTAATATAAGTTGTAAAAAACGTAATAATGCGATTAATTTTAATAACAAATTAAGTTTTAATTGTAATTTTATTTTTAATTTTCTATCAAATATAAATGCGAACAAAATATTTAATTTTAAATAATTACGTACTAATTTCGTGAAAATGTGTTAAAATATATTTATAAAATCTTAATTAACTTGTTTGAAAAATAATCTTTTCTCTTTAAAATTAAAAGAACAATTTAAAACTTATAAATTTAATTGTTTATTATATTATAATTGTCTTTTTAATTATGTTTTTATTAATATTTTTGATTATTGCAATCTTAATATCTCGAATTAAGCTCAAAAAAACTCGCAAATGCTTTGCCCTAATTATTACGCTAAAATAAAAAATCTTATATAACAAAAATACAAACTTAACAAGATTAACAACAAAATTACTATTTTGTCTTTTAATTTTATTAAGAATACGCGATATATAAGAGCAAAAAAGCAAAACTTTTTTAATTTTGTTATATAATTTAACTACGCGTTATATACTTAAAGAGTACAAGCTTACATATATATAATTTTGCAAAATTTTAAGTTTTTCTTTAATTATAATTGTATTTGCGTTCGACTAATTTGTTACAATCTTTAAACAAAGATTATTAGAAACAAGTATTATAATACAAGAATTTTTATATTTTAATTCTTGTTATACTTTAAAAATAATAAATTTTTTTAAAGTTATTAATTACGCATATTTTGTTTAATTATTAAGCGTTAATTTTTTATTTATATTGTTTTTGTTATAATTATTAGCTAGTTTTAGAGTTAATTTTTTTGTTATATAAATATAAATATTTAGATTTGCGATTGCTTTAATTACAATCAATTTTATATAATTTTATTTCGAAAAAAAACTTACACATTATTGTTTTTATTAAGTTTTATAACAAAATTAACAAAATTTGCAATATTTAATAAGTATAAACATTACTTTGTTGTTTTAAAAATGCGATATAAATAAAGAAGCAAAATAAAGAAATTTTGCTTTTAACAAATTGTTGCACGCAACAAAACGCTATTAATGTGCAAAAAAGTAAGTATATTTACTTACAATTTTTAATATTATTAGTAAACTCTTTAATCTTTTAACTTCTATATTTAGTTACTTTATTAATCGAAGTTTTTTCTTTTTTGTTATTATTATTTTGTCATTTCTTCAATTGTCTTTGTTATAAAAATCGACAATTATTTGTTTAATTTTGTTTTTTCGCATTTAGACAACTATAAGCATTAGATATGCTTAATTAATTTGCAATTAAATTGATCAAAGCTTTTGTTATATAGCAATTAATATTTATAAAATTGTAATATTAAAATACATATCTTTACAAATAAATATAACTATATTGCACGAAATTGCATTTATATTTTTATTTACTTTGTATTAATTAATTATTTTTTAATTGTATGCAAATAGACAAGTATTCAAATTATTATCTAATATATTTATTAGAACTTATTATTACGCAAGCGCAATTATATTTTATCTATTAATGCGCTTTTAAAATTCTAGAATCTAATTATATATTTTTGCAAAAAACATCAACTTTATTGTAGACAATACAATTATAGAAATTAAAATAATATAAACTCGTTATTGCTAAAATTAATTAAAATTGCTTAATAAACATATATATAACATTATTAATTTTAGCTAATGTATTTTATTTAAAAGCAATTTTCTATATTAAATTTTATTTTGCAAATTGTTTCTACTTAATTGTGCAAATTTTATTGTTGTTTAAACGTAAATTAATAACGATTTAAAGTATTAAAATTTCGAAATTACTTAATATTATTATTGTTTACTCTTAAAAAAACGTTATTTTATTATAAGAAAATTTCGAAATTTTTTAAATAAATATTAGCATAATTTTTACAAAAGTTTACAAATATTCTTAAGTTTTTTTTAAAAACAATTTATTTTATATTTTTCAAAATTCGAACAAGTTTTTAATCAAATTGCAAACAATTTTTTTTTTAATTTTTAATTAAATCTTTTTTATATTTTACGAAACTTTTTTATTTTTTTATTAAGTTTTTTTAATATTTTATTAAGTTTTTTTATTTAAGTATTAAGCATACTTTTTTTATATCTTTTAGTAGCGTAATTAATGTTGCAATTCTCTTAATAATTAGCAACAAACTTTATATCGAAAGCACATTTATTAATTTCGCAAAAAATTTAATTAAATAATATTAAAATAATGCAAATTCTTTGTAGATTATAAGTCGAATTCTAACAATTCGAAACTATCTTCTTAGCATTACTTTTATTGTGAAAAATATTTTAATAAAATTTAATAATTAATTAAACGCATAAGCCAATTAAAACGTCAATTTTAGAGCAAATATTAATCAAAATTTTAATTAAAAAATCTTTCGCATCTAAGCAATTAACATCGCGTAACAAAAAACAAAAAAAATAATTAAACTACTAAAATTATTTTTAAAATTAAGAAACGTTAATTGCATAACTTTGTTAACACTCTTTTTAAACGTATTAGCAATGCATATTCTACAATAATCAAGATTCTAAAGCTAGCTCAAAAAATAAACAACATTAATAAAATAATTAAACGTCTTAAAATAATAATGTACAATTGTTATTTTAATTATGCTATTGACGATCGAAAAATTAATACGTTTTTTGACTTTTTAAGATTCAACTTTTAAATTGCATTTAATTGAGACTAACTTAATTAATTAATATTAATTAATTAAGAATTAGTTAATATTAATTTGCGACAAAATTATACTAGCATCTTTTTTGTGTTACGCATTGTTAACAATTTATTTGTTCGATTTATTATTTCTTGTTTTAATTACAATTGCTTTTAAATTGTTAAATTATCTTTATTAAATATAAAATTAAACTTAATTATATTTAAAAGTAATGCAATTGTTTAATTATTAATAAAATAGTTTTTAATATTTTCTTTCTTAATTAAAAGATTCTTATAAAATTCTTATATTAAAGATTTTTACAATCTTTTTTTTGCATTACAACGTCGATTAATTAATAATTATATTCTAAATAGTGCTTTATTATTATCTAAACGTTTAATTCGTAATATTTTATATTTTTTTTCGAAATTAAAATGTTCGCAAATCTTTAAATTAAAATGTTCGCAAATCTTTAAATTAAAATTTTTGCAAACTTTTAAATTAAAGTTTTCGAAATTGTTTACAAAGCGCAACAACATTTATTGTATATCTTCGAAAAAAACTTTAGTAAATTAAGACTTTAATTATAATTAAACTAAATTTATACAAATTAATAAATCGAATTTATTTAATAAAGATACAAGTTTATTTAATATAGACGCAAATAACGATCTTTTTAAAGTTACTACAAAATATATTTTAATTAGCGTTGTCTTCGCTACAAGTTATTATATATGCGTAGATATTAATACAACAATTCGTTATAAAATTAATATAACAATTGTCTATGTTTTAAATTTTCTAAGAATGTTTAATAAAGCTTTCGAAATTTTAAGTTAAAATAAAAACAAAAATTGTTTATATTGTTTTTATCGAAATAGACTTGCAAATTTGCTAGACGTTAAAATAAACAATTCTTTAATTGTTAACAAAACGCTTCAAAATATGTTTCTTAAATTTATTAAATTCTTAAACAAGAAACTTGAAGTTAAAGCTTATATTTATTGCACTAATTGTTGCTCTTTTAATTTTAAGAGAAATTTTAAATATTATAAATTCTTAAAAGCTAATTAAGAACAAATTACACTTTTTAATTTAAAGAAGTTTAAAAATTAATTTCTCGTATTTAAAGCGTTATTGCTTTGAGCAAAAAATAAAATTATTACAATTAATACAATTTTTAATTAGCTATACAATTTTAAAATTTAATTAAATTTTAAATTTAAGTTGCGTATATACAATTATTATTACGATTAAATTAATAACAAAAAAAATTAATTTCGTATTAGTTTATACTTTATTTTATAGCATATAATTAGAATTAATTTAAGATTATATTTGTTTTATATTTTATTGCGCAATAATTTACGCATCTTTTTTCTATTAATGTCGATGTTTTTGCGATAAGACGCTACAATTAATCTAATATTTCGTTATTTTAATTATAGTATTGATGCGCTTAAGAATTACGTTAACATTAAATAAATAAAATGCTCTATTTGTTTAATTATTAAGATCAACAAATATTGCGAAAAATTTCTAATAAATTTTTATTAATTCTTCGACAAATAAACAAACAATATTGACAAATTTATTTTTGATTCGAAACTTCTTATTTGTATTTAACTTATTTAATAAGAGTGCAATTATAATAATTTATATTAAAATTCAATAATACGCAATATAAAAAACATTACGTTTTGAAAAATTTTTATCTTGCATAACAACGTTTAAACGTTAAAGCTTAATTAATTAATAATTTACTTTTGCTTTGTTGCTATTTTAGACAACAACTTAATTATAAAGACTCTTAATTACGATTTAAACAATATTATTTACTTTTATTAAAAGATAATTGTTATGCTAGTTTGTTTCTTTTATTGTTTACTTTTGTCAACTTGCATTAATTAATAATTTTTAATTGCACAAAAAATTTCTTGTGTTACGTATATTAGCGAGATATTGTTAAATTGTTGTTTGTAGACGTCGAATATAATAATAATAAATCAAAATTAATTATAAAGACAAAATACTTAAGTTTGCGACAAAACAATTCGATTATCGCACAATCGCATATTAAGTATGCTAAAAAGTATATTTCTAATTTTTGAAAACAATAAAACGATAATCTTTGAAATTAATAACTATTTCGAACAATATACTAATCAACGATCAAGAGTTATCTTATTGTTAGTTTCGCGCTTTAGTATTTTTAACTTTAGTGCCTTCGATTATGCGCAAACGTCTAACAAGCTTATAAATTTAAACAAATTTTTTACTTTTGCGTCTCTTGTTAATCGATTTGTTAGAGACTAGACTCGGAATCTCTATCAAAGAGATATCTAGATTAATAACTAGATAGAACTTAGATCTATACTAGATTTAATATACAAAACAAAAGACAAAAGAGAAAAGAGAGAAATAAGACAACGTTAATTATATAAGATTGCAAGTTTTATATTTAGCAAGAATTAATTTAGATTTAATCTAGTTTAATCTAGATTTAGTTAAGATCAAATTTAAAAAATTAAGCAAAATTAAGACGAAAAGTTGTTTAATCGACGAACATAGTTGACAAACTACTAATTTAGTATTATAACAATAGCTTCTCTTTACAAAACAAAGCTTCTATAAGACAATCAAAACAATATAACGAATTATTGAAGAATTAAAGAATTAAGAGTCGAAAAAGTTTCAAAAAGCAAAATAAAACAAAACAAGATAACTAAGTTTATTAAATTAAATAAAGACAAAACAAAACAAGAGTAAGACAAGATATTCGAGTTTATTAAATTAAGTTAAAACAAGAAACAACAAAAACAAAATAAAATATCTAGATTCAATAAATTAAGCAAAATAAAAAGAGAAAATCTTTGTTATTTAGATAAGATCTAGACGAAACTAAGCGAACTTAGATTAATTAAGTCAAAATTAGACGCGTTTAAAGTAACGAAATACTATTGAGACAAGACAAGAAGATCTCTATTATCTAAACAAGATTTGAGCGAGACTTAATATCTAAATTTATTGAATCAAATAAGATAAAGCGAAAAAATCTCTATTATTTAGATAAGATCTAGACGAGATTAGACTATTTTAGTTAAAATTAAGCGCGTTTAAAGTAACGAAACACTATTAAAACAAAAGAAAAAGATCTTTGTTATTTAAACAAGATTTGAGCGAGACTTAATATCTAAATTTATTAAATTAAATAAAATAAAGCAAAAAAATCTTTGTTATTTAAACAAGATCTAAGCGAGATTAAATTATTTTAATTAAGATTAAACGCATTTAAAGTAACGAAATATTATCAAAACAAAATAAGAAAATCTTTGTTATTTAAATAAGATTTGAACAAGATCTAGGCGAAATTAGATTAATTTAGTCAAAATTAAGCGCGTTTAAAGTAACAAAACACTATTGAAACAAAATAAAAAAATCTTTGTTATTTAGACAAGATTTAAGCGAGATTTGAGCAAGATTGAAGACATTATTTATTCTTTTTAACATTAATAGTTAGAAATAACACAAGATATTATATGTAATCTCTCGACAATAAGATTAACTAAATAATATTTATCAAAAGCTTGTTAACAATTGTTCAAAAAATTGAAAGATTCTTAAGTAGAGAAATAATCTTTTTAGTTAACATAGTACTTAAGCAAAATAAAATTAAAACATCTATTATATTTGAAGTTTAATATGCTATTAACATATTAAGATCTTTTGTTATTTTTAACAACAATAGATTTACAAGATTCTTAGCGCTATTTAAAAAAAGAATTGATAATAATATAACTAACAAAAATAGTATAAAAGACGAAATAAACTTTTATAGATATAAGAAGCTCGAACTTAATAATTAGAGAATTTCTTTTAAAGATGCGCTTTATTTTAAAAAAATTAATATAACAATTGTTTAATTTGATTGCAAAACAAACAATATTAAGATTTTTAACATTAAATTAAACTTTGTTATTTACAAAGTATCTAAAATAAAAACAACAAAAGCGATTAATATTAAATTTATAAATAGCTTAAGCAACAAATATTTTATCGCGTAGATATTAAATAAGTTTCTTTATCTTCTAAATAAAACTTTCGATATTAATCAATTAGATTCGAGCCTAAATTGTAAAATCAAAAAACAAATTTTTTAAAAACTCAAAGTTTAAACGTAAATTCTAGCTCAAATTAATTAAGAAAAGCAAAACAAAAATTGTAAACAAAGAAACATTGTTAATGACAAACTTAACGTCTAGAAGTTATTTAATTCAATTATTTTATATATAGTTGACGTAAACGCGAAGATAATATTTTATAATAATATTAACTTGTTTAGTTTAATTGTTAATCTCAAAATAATATGCGATAAATAACTTAACGTCAATTTTTAGCATTTAACAAAGATGTTTTTAAATATCGAAAATAAATTGTGTGTCTCAATTAGATACAAAGAACTTAAGTAACTTGTAATTTTTTTAAACGTAAACGTAGAAGCAATTGACGACTTCTTTTACTTTTATAGAAGTAATAAAAACTAGATATCTTATCTTAATAAGACAATTAACAAAAACAAGAACATATCTATACATAATATCTATAAAGATACTAGACAATAAAGAATCTACGTAGTTTATAAAAATATTACGTTAATAATATTTAAAAACAAAAAAAGAACGCAATTATTTTTGCGTCTTTTGTCTAAAAGATTTGAAACAAATACACGTATAACAATTTCGTACAAAGCGCTAAATATACTTATAGATATTAGATTATTAGTAAGCTTGACTAATTAATTTGTAGCATTTTGTTCTTTTTAAATAATTATTAATAACACTATTGTAAGCAAGCTAGATTACGCGAAGACAAAAACAATTTAAGTTAAAAATATATTTTTTTTTTCGAAAGTACAAGAAGTTAAAGCGTTTTTTACATTTAACTAGAGAGATTTTATTGTAATAACGTATTTTATTGCAAAACGCTTTGAATACTTAAGATGCGAATTGATTGCTAGCTTCGACTTAATTTTATAAAATTTAAATAAAAGTATCTTTTAGATTCTTATTAAGATTTAAGATTTTTTAATTTCACTAGAGTTCGACGTTATTAATGTCGAGTTCTTTTATATCTAGCTTTATTGAAACTAACGTAACAAGAAAAGTTAAAAAAACTAGAGAAAAATGTAATTAAATAGAATCTAAAGTAATAGTTTAATATTAAAGATCTTTAACAATTTTGAAATCTAGAACATAAGTTTTTAAAATTGTCTAATATTGATACAAATATTAAGAATCGAAAGTATTCTTCTTTTTAGAAAGATCTCTTGAGCGACGTATAAAAGCGTCTAGTTTTTCGTTAATTTTGTCGAGACAATACGTAATTTAATAGTTAAATCGAAACAAGAATTTGCTTTATCGAATTTAACAACAACTTAATTGTTTAATTAACATAAAATACTTTAGATTTTTATAATTTATAATTATTTTAACTAGATAGATTAAGCTTTTAAGCTCAAAACGCTATTTTTTAAATACGCAAACAATAATTATAAGTTTCTTATTATAGATCTTATAGTTATATTCGACTAAATTGTGTTTCTTAAAAAAGTAAACAACTAAATAAAGAACTTTCTTTTTATTGTACTAGAAAAGAATGTCTTTAAATATATAGTTTGAAGTATTAATTTCTATTATAATCTTGTAATCTAAATTGTAGTAACAAAGCACTACATCGAAAATAAAGACTTTCTTTAAAATAATAAATGCTAATTAGCATTTTTTGAATTAAACAAAGAATTGATTTTTTCTAGTTAAATAAATTAACAAAGTAGCTATTTTACTATAGTTGTAGATAAATCTTCTATAGAAGTTCGCAAATTCTAGAAAGCTTTAAATATTCTTGACGTTAATTAGGGTAAATCAATTAACTATAACATCTATCTTGATCAAATTTATCTTAATTTCTTCGATAATAATTATTAATTCTAGATACAAGACTTGAGTAACGTGGAACTTGCATTTAATTATGTTTGCTTATAAGCTTGCTTCGCACAACTTTTAAAAAATAAGTTTGACATAAATTTTATGCTTCAATTTATTATTATTATTAATAAAAGATATAACGAACAACGTAGTAGATTATTAGTTTTATAGAAGATAATTATATACAAAGAGCAAAAATTGCAAAATATATCGTAGTTCCTAAGTTAGTCTTAATTGAATCTAGTTTATCTTAATCAAATTAACTTAAATATAAGTTAATTTGTTAGACAAATTAATTAAAAGTAAATAAGCAACCCTTTAAGTTATTTACTTGCTACTATTACGATTTGCAAGCTTTAGATATGTTGTCGTTGTATTGCGCAATACTCTTACTTAATAATAACGTATCTATTAACTTTTATTAATTTTTTGATTTGTTAATTTAAGCTATTTAATAAAGATTTTAAACCTGTCTTTAAGCAATAACTTTGTTAGCTTATCTATTATTATATTTGCGCTTCGAACAAAACTAATGCGAATGTAATTATTTTTGTAGAAATCTTTAACGTAATAAAATGTTATGTCGATTTGCTTCCATCTATTATTAATATAAGCGTTCTTAATAAGTGCTAAAGTTGCTTGATTATTGTTTATTAATTGCATAAAAGATATAAATTTGTGTATTTTATTTTTAACAATATCTATACAATTTAATAAATCTTTAAGATATTTCGCATAGTTATTGTCTCTTAGAATCTATATAATTTATAAACTCTCTTTAGTATATATAAATAAAATTATGTACTTAGCTTTAGTAATAGATGTTGTTATTAATTTTTATTTGCGTAACATTTATGCAATCAATTTTTCGCTTATTATAAACATATATTTAAGAATTAACTTTTGATTTAATCTATTAGATGCGTAGTTTAAGTTAAAGTATATTATTAAATATAAGCTCTTATTGCTACTATACGTTAATCTTTTGTTAACAATAAAGCAAAGATATCGAAGCAATGTCTTCAAAGCTTAATTATAATATTTTGTTAAATTGACAAAATATTAACTTAGACGTTCTATTGCGAAAGCAATGTTTAAGCAAATGTAAATAACTATATATATAATGCTTTCAATTGCGTGTTAATAATTTCTTTAATTAATTTGCTTGTTTTTTGATTTAATAAATCGAAGAGAATTGTATCTATTTATAAGCAGTTTAGTTAAACTATTTTTGTTAACAAGCATTTGTAATTTATTAAGCATTTTGTTAACATAATAAGATTAATTTATGCGTAAAATTTTAGCTTTTTGATCGCAAATAATTCTAATGTCAAGAATTCTTTTTATTTCTTTTAGATTCTTTATCTTAAATATTTTTTAAAATTTGTCTTTAAATTAATTAATATTACTTATTAATTATATAACAATAATTATATTGTTAACATAAAGTAAAAGCATAATGCGTTGTTCGAAATGCAACAAAAAATAAAAATTAATATCGCATTACTTAAAGTCTAATTTAACAAGCTTTTTAATATAGCGTTTATATTAATTGCGAACAATTTATTTTAAATTATAAAGACTTCGAAAAATGCGCAAGCATTACTTTAAAGATACATTTACTCTAAATAAAAGTATTATATAAATCTTCTTTTTAAGAAAAGATTTAATAAAGATGTTGTTAATATCTATCTAATAACATTTTAGATTTTCTAGTATAACAATAACAAGAAACATTTGTAAAATATTAAATTTAACAATTAAAACAAAAGTATCTTTGTAGTTAATTTCGAAGATTTGTGTAAAGTCTTTTGCGATCAATTTTGCTTTAAACTTTTTTAGTATTTTATTTATATATCTTTGCTTTAAATACTTATTTGCTTGTTACAATATTAATATTTCGAAAAAAAGTAACAATCTTTTATGTATTATTAGCAACAAAAGCAAATAATTCTTCTTATATAGTATCTTTTTATAGCTTCTCTTAGATAAAATTGTTTACAATCTTCTTTTATATCTTTAGTACAAGTATAACAAGCTTGCTAGTATTACTATTTTTTTTATTAATAACTACAAAATCGCACTTCGAATTTATAGTTTTACTAATTATGTTTTGAGCTATAAAAATTGTTATAATGCGAACGATTTTGCTTTAATATTTCTTTAAGTTCTCTATACTATTATTAACTTGTTTTCTCTTTAGAATAACAACGTGCAAAAATGTCTATATATAACATTCAAATAAAACAAAATTATCTAAAGTTATCTAAGAAAAATCTAAAGTAATTTGAGCAAAATCTAAGTTATTCTAAGCAAGATCTAAATTATTTTAAGCGAAATCTAAATTAGTATAAGCGAAATCTAAATTAATGTAAACAAAATCTAAATTAATATAGACGAGATTTAAATTAAATTTATTTCTAATTGTATTTTTGTAAAATCTATCTATTAATTGTCTTTTTAGCAAAATATTAGTAATCTTAATATGTATCTTAAGATGAATGTGTTCTCTCTTTTCGTTTTTAACATATTTGACAACATTATGTTTAATAATCTTATCTAAGTTCGATACTCATATTTTGACAAATATACTTGTCTCGTCGATATATTCGAAAAACACTCTTATTTGTTCTTTATTTATAAGTTTATTTTTTTTGTTTTCGACAAAAAAAGATTTGAAGTTTATATAAAAATAGTATTTGTAATCTTATACGCGCAAATAATTAATAAATAATTTGACTAAACTAATCGTTGGATCGAGTTTCGATTCCAACTTTTGGAATCGACTCGACTCAACGATTTTAATATTAGGAATCGACCTAAAACTCAATTCGATTTCTATTATTTTGAAATCGAATTAACTCAATTCGACTCGATTCTCGATTTCAACATTTGGAATTAAATCGAATTGCTAAAAAATCAAATATAACGTTATTATGTCAAGAATTTCTATTTTTAAATATACGTTATTATAATTTGAATTTTTCGCTACAATGTTAAGTAATATGCTTCGACTTAAAAGCTACTCTTGCTTATATTATTTTAAAATAGCTTATTTACATTAGTTGCTACTTGCATTACTCTCTTGCATTATTTTTTTGTTTTTGAATTTCTTTTTCGAATTATTAAAGAATATAATTATATTATATTTGTATTTTTGTTTGCAAAATATTAAATTCTTCAAAAGCTTTAAATTAATTATCGTCTTTAAACAAAAAGAATTCTAGCAAATCTATCTTTCGCAATTTGTTATTTAGTAGCTTATATCTTAATCAATTCGCAAGTCAATTTAATTAAGATTTTTTTACTCTTGCTATTAATACTAAAAAAAGAAATTTTCACAAAATATTTAACAAGATATTTATCAATTATTTATTGCTTGTTTTGAGAGAGAGAAACAAATACGTTAAATAAAGTTCAAATACTAATACTTAATTTCAAACATAATAATTACAAACAACTATTAACAACAATATTTTAAATAAAACTTAATCGAAACTTGTCAATTTACGTTGAGCAAAAAAGATTAATGTAGAAGCACAATCTAAGCTTTGAAACAAATATGTTCAAATAGCTTTAATTATAGATAGTATTTCAAAAATTGTATACAAAAGTTGTTATAAAATTTTGAATTATTCTATTGTTTACGATTATTTAAGCATATCGAACATAAAAAAACATCTTTTATTTTTCTTTTGTTTAAAACGAAAACAATTTCGATTATAAACAACAATTGATCTAGTCTTTAATCGCGTAAATTACAATTAATAATGTATATAAATAATGTATAACTAATAATTTATTAGAAGAAAAGTTATATCAATTTGTCGTTATTCTTTATTTAAAATAATTAGAAAAATTAACTATGCAAAACTTTCGTAAATTTGAATTTGTCTTTTCGAATTATTGATAATCTTAACTTTCGAAAGTTGTTAAAAATGCTTTGCTCAAATTTGATGCTTTTAAATTGCATCAAATTATTCAAAATAATTCTTTTAAAATATAATTAAATTCGCGAGAAAATTAAGATAAATTTTAAGAGTACTTAATGCATCTTTATTGCTTTAAATGCATAATTTAGTTTTTAAAGAGTTGTTTATCTAGAAGTTTTAATATATTAAGTAAACGTTATATTTTAATTTCGCAAACATTTGATTAAATTTATTTCTCTTAATATTAAGTATATAGATCGTTAATTAATGTTAAAGCTTATAAAGATTTTGAAATTTTTCGAAATTAAAAATAAGCTTCTTAAGATTGTTATTAATAACGCAAATAATAACGACACATTTAAGAACAAATTCAACAAAATCTTAAATCAACAAAAGTTTCAATAAAACAAATAGCAAAATTTTGTGTCTTGTTTAACTTATATAATTAATCTTGTAACTTAAAATTTTATTTTAACTATATGTAATTAAAAAGATATTTAAATTTATAATAATGCAAAGAGATAATGCATGTGTTAAATTTATTAGATTTGCGCTTTTACAATTGTTATTAACAACTTAGTTTAACGTTTGCTTCGATTTAAAGTTTTTTAAAGAAAAATTAATAAAAAGTTACAAAAACTAATACAAGATATTCGTATTTGTTGAAACTTTATTTATTTTATGCTTTGTCAAACATATTAATTACGCAATTACATTAATTTTTAAGTAAAGAAATATTCTTAAAATTTAAAGATTCAACAAGTTAAATTTAACGAAAACAAATAAAACTTAGTTTTGCTTGTTAATAACATGCTAAATTTTTTTTACGAATGCACTCTTATAGTTTTGCGAACAATTAACACAAGCATTTATTTAGAATTTCGAGTATTCGATGCGATGTTTAATTATCTTGAACATCTAAAGAAGATAATAAGAATCAATGTTTATTTTTCGAAAGACATTGTACTCAAGACTTGCAATATTGAAAGCTTCGACAAAGCTTGCGAAATACTATTCGAAAACAAAAGAATTAGGCGATACGTTATACAATTTCGTTAACATTCTAGATTCTACGCAAAAAGTTAGTCTTTATAAATTGTAAAATAAGAGAGAAAACGACAATATTATTAACTACGAAAATAAATACAAGATAGAATTTAAAAACTATTATCGACGTTATTACGATTTAATTGCTAATTTAAGAACAAAAGCGCAAAGAGCAATTATCGTTAAAAAGATAATACAATATAATAATGTATATGATTTTTTACTAATATTAATATAGTCTATTGTAATTGTTACGAGATTCTTACTTCGACAATCTTAATAATTTCGTTCGATTTAAAATAAAGACGATTGATATTTTTGTATTAATATTGTAGAAAATAAATATTCGATCTAGAAATATTAAAAAAACAATACATTAAACTTTCTAAAACTAACGCAAATAACTCGAAATGTGCTTTTATGTTTAGTGTTATCAATAGATATTAAACGAACTTTTAATTTTGTTCGAAAAGTGTGTTAATAAAATCGATCTTAAATAAGTTCGCAAATAGTCGAACAAATTATAATAATTAAGTATTTTAATCGTACTATAAATCTAGACGCAAAAGAGATTGTTTTCGAATTGTAAAATATATATTGTAGAGAGAAGAATAACAATTAAGCGATAAATAAAGAAGAAGATTTTTTTACGCTAGATTTTAAGATTGTTTTAAATTAAATTTATTTATAAATAAATCAACTTTTAAAGAGAAAGCATCTTTAATAATTACAAGAATTATTAGATATTATTAGTAATAATGCAAAGAAATAATGCATTTAATAAATTAAATTGCTAAAAAAGATTTATTAATAATAAAATTTCGAAGATTTAAATCTTAATTAATGCAAAGAACAATCATAATTGCTTAAAAAAAAACATATTATATTTGCTTAAAAAGAAGAACATAATATTGTTGTAGAATTTTTAGTTTAAAAAATCAAATTGCTTTATAAAATTCTTAACAAAAAACAAATTTCTTAGCTAGAGTATTATACGCTTCGCGTAAATAGTCGCAAGATTCGAATCTATAATGTGCGAGATATTAATTATAATTTTGTTATTATAATAGTAATGCAAAAAGATAATGCACTTATTAAAAAAAAGAGTAATTATAAACGTCTTTGTTGCTTTCTAAAGTATTGTTAAAGCTAAACTCTAAATGCGATAATTAATTTAATTACGCTTATAATTATTAATTTTATTATAAAAAAGCTTACGAACTAAACGCTAAAATGCAAGTTAAAAAATAAGAAAATCGATTAATTTTTAGTATTTTCGAATTTTACGAAGAGCGACAATATTGAGCTTTCACTTTCGTGCATGCTATCGCAAAACATTAGTATATTAATTGAAAATACATTATTTGTTTGCATTATTTTAATTACATTAGCATCTTAAACATTCTTTTCTTTAATACTTTTTTTTTGAGACTTTTCTTTGTTTTTGCTTATTTTATTACGTTCAAATTAAGAAACTAGTTTATCGCAAGAAGATTTCGAGATTAATCGACAAATTAGCAAATTAAGTATGTCAATTTTAGACAAAACGTTTCGCATTATTTGTATGCATTATTTATTTGCTTTACGCAAGTTATTGAAGAAGATAATAAATTTGACGATATTAAAAAGAAATTCACATAAACGTAAAAGAAAAATATTGAATTCGAAACGAAATTTAAAGAAGTTATAGTAAAATAAGCAATAATTTTGATAATTTTAACTAGTGCAAACGCGTTAAAAAATCGCGTAAAAAGAGAGATTTAAATCAATAATTAACAATAAGAGTACATAATATAAACGACAAAGCAATTAACGAACATAAATTTGCGTAATGTGTTAACGAGATCAAACATATATTAATGTAAAAAAATAATAATTTTGTGTTAACAAAAGTTTAAAGTAAATATTAATAAATAAATATTAATTCTAATTCTAATACACATATTTTTTACTTCGTTTTAATAAAACTACTTGTCAACATATTATTTATAATTCTATTAATTTTTTCGAATCTTTTACTCTTTAAATTTTGTCGCACTTTACTAAATATTATAAGAAATTTTTAAGTTACTATATAATTGTATTATCTTTATATATTACTCGTAAAATAAGTTAAGTACACGCACAAATAATAAAAGCGCTATTAATTAATTTAAAAAGCATCGCAAGTCGCAATCGCACACAAGAATAAAATAATAATAAAAAAAAGTTGTATTGAAAACAATGCAATAATCGCAAAGCAATTTTAATTTAACTTAAAAAATTGCGTAAAACAATTGTTTAAAAGCAAGTCTTTACACTAGATCGTAAATATATAAAGAAAAATATTAAAAATAAAAATAATAAATATCAAATTAATTAAGGTCTTTATAATAATGCATTTAAATAATGTAATAAAGTACACAATATTAACAACTTTACAACGAAATGCTTTAAAAATAAGCTTAGAAGAAAAGCGAAAAAAAAAATTACAATCAAGAAAGCAAATCGACTTAAGATTATTAAAAAGGCACAAAAACTATTTAAGAATACAAATGTAACAATAAAATTATCTTTTAAAAAGATATGCATTATTTAAATGCATTATTTGTGCTCTATATCTAAGCTAAATAATATTATAGTTAAGCGTTAACATCGAACTCAATATTAATAAGAGTTTTTCGATTTATATAAAATCAATTGTAGAAATTATTTAACAACAAATTATTTATTACGATGACTTAAATAATTTAAAAAGAGCTAATAATAACGATTCTATAAAATTGTTTAATATCTTTGTTGAAGAATCTGCAATCTTAAACAATGCAAAGAAGAGAAATATTTTAAATTTTATTATTTTTAAAATAAAGAATTTTAATAATGTAATTAAAGAGAATAATTATAAGCAAAAGACTTAATACAAGACTTAAGATAATGTAAAGAAGTTAAATTATAACTACTATCTAGCAACAAATAATAAAAATAACGAAGAAAATAATAAGAGCGAAAACGATAAAGACAATAGCGATAAAATTAATAAGAATAATAACAACGAGAATAATGACAAAATAAAGAATAACTTAAATTAAATTATTCAAAATAATAGTAAAACAAACGAAATTATTAAGATCTTAGACTAATAACTTTACACACATAGTCTAAAGAGTCTACTATTACAAAAACAATTATAATGCATTACTTTAATGCATTACTATATTATATACTTTATTTTGTTATTCTTTTGCATTATAAAATTGTAATTAAAATAAACATTAGAATTGCAACTTACATATAACTTTATTTGATTTTACTTAATTTAAAGACTTTAATTTTTAATAACGCACTAAGATTATGTATTTAATACTTTGATAATTTTACTATTGTTTAAGTATTATTTTATCATATATAAATAGATAGAATAAGCTTAAATAGCAAATTTTAATAGCTCAATAATTAGAGCAAATGTAATTGTTAATAGTTGTTGTTAAATTTGAAAATGCGTTGCAATGTTAACATTAAGCTAGTTATAAATAACATTAATTTATCTAATATTTATATTGTGTCAAGGATTCGAATTTCTTTTAAGACACAATTAAATTAACTTTTTAAGTTTTAACTTTAAATAGCTCAAATGCATTATCTTAATATATTACTAGATAATTTACTATCAAAAAATTATAAAACAAAACATGACTTTCTAGTTTCTACTATTTATTTTAGAATTTCTTTATACTAATACTAAGTTTTGGCGATTCGAATCGATTTTTTGAGTCGATTTTTGGTTTCAAGTCTACAATTCGACTCGAATTGTTAATTTTAACATTAAAAATCGAATCGACAATTCGATTTCAACTTTTGAAATCGACTTGACTCAATTTGGGTCAAGTACTTAACTCAAACTCGATGACTCGACTCGACGCAATCAATCTAAATTTGACGTCGATAAATGCTTCTATAGATATAATAAATTTATTGTCGATAAACAATTTAATTGCTATATAATTTTGTAGATATGCGTTTATCTATGCAATTTCTAGTTAAAACTTAATAAAAAGTTTCGTCTCTTTAATTATAACTCTTATAAAGTTTTCGATAATTTGTATATCTTATTTAACAACATTATTTTAAAGAGAATTGTATAACAAAATGTAGTTAAATACGACGTCAAAGAATAAATATTACTTATTAAGTATTAATTTAAGTTTTGTGTTGTTATTGTTGCGAATTGCAAATACTTTAACTTTACTTTAAAGCTCTATTTGCATTTGTTATTAACAAAGAATATTTACAACTTGTTTTTGTTTAATTATTATTATTATCTATATTCTACAAAAGTAATTGTTAACAATTTTGAAAAAATACTTGTATTTAAGTTTTAAAACTAATAGTAATTCGTAAATGTTAATTAAAATAAAAGTTAAAATAATTGTCTTATATTTATTGACGTAATAATTTCTCTTATTGTAGAGCTTAATTAATGCGCACACTTTACAAGAATTTTTTATATCTTCGATAATAAGAACAAGCTTTAAGAGTATAGTAATTTTATATAGTTTTTGCAACTTAATTGCGTCTAAATAAACAAATTAACAATATTAAAGACTATATAGCTTTGCTTTAAAGTTATTAATAATTGCTTTATTAATATTAATTTGTATTTAATTCTCTTAATTAGATACGTTGTTAATTGCTAGAAATGCTACAAGAGATTTCTATTGTATAATAACAATAAGAGCAAACTTGTTTAAACTCGATACTATTTTGCTTATTATATATATATCTTCTTGTTAATTTGCAATAAAAAAATATTTTTCTTGTTTATCTTGTATTTATATACTATGTTTGTTAAAGTCTTTATATAAATCTTTTTAACATATGCGTTTGTTAAATAAAAAATTGACTTTAAAGTTTAAAACAAAAAGAATATTTATTAAATATATTTTGTTTTTGTTTTTTGTATATATTGTTGTTGTCTTATATTAATTTAAAAACAATTTTTTTTCTTCGATCTTAACAATGCGTTTAGAAATAACAATAAAAAAATCTTTAAAGTATCGAAGCTAATTAATTATATATAAAAAAGCATCAATATTAACAACTTATTTGTTGTTAAGAATTTTATTAATATTCTTTTTAAATAACGTCGCAAATTCTTTATTAATACTTTTTTTAATATTGAAATTGCTATTATTAAATAAAGATTCTTTTAATAAATTATTGTTTTTAATATTATAAACGCAATACTTTTTATAAAACTTTTGTTTATTATTCTTAATAATCTTTGTCTTTTTGATTTTTTTTTAAATATATTTGCGAATATTGATACAAAAGAAGTATTCTTTAACAAAATGCTTAAAATTTTGACAAAGATAACAACAACATACGTCTCTATTAATTTTTCGATTAAAAAAGCTAAATTTTTGATAAAAATTAAAGTTTAATTCTAAAGAGAAACTTCGATATTAACGTTAAGATTTTGAACAACTAGTTTTGCGTTTAATTTACATAGCAATCTTATTAACTTTAAATAATGTCTTTTTTTTCTACAACTTTTAAAGAGTTACGTCGACGTTAAAAGAGTTTTAAGTATTAAAAGTATCTTAAATTGCAATATATTTTAAGAGCAAAAAGATTAACAATATCTAAATTAGTCTATTGTTGCAACATAATCTCTTTATATTAGACTAAGTTTCGATAATTTTTTGTTTTAGTTTTTTAAGATATATTTATATTTTATTAATACTTTAATTAATAAACTTCTTGTAGTTTATATAGTTTGTCAAATGTTATCTTTTAATAATTTGAAGCTTCTCTTTATACTTATATATTAAAAATCTTTATATCTTATATATCGTAATTATAATAATTATATTCTTTTTGTTATTTTTGTTTAGACAAAGTTAAATATAAAAAGTAGTCTTAGTATTTGCTTTTATATCTTTAGATTAAAAAATTATCGATAATATTAAACTAGTTTTGCTTGTAAAAATAAAAAGTACAATAAAACTTAAAGATTAAATTATATTTTAAAGATTTTTTGCTATAAGATAATTTCTTATTTAACAAAATTATTGCTTGTTTGTAATTCGACTAAATATATTAATTGTTTTGCGTATATTGTTTCTTATAATATATAAAAATAAATAAAATAAAATTGACAAAAAAATAAAAAAATAGATAAAGTAATATTTGTTAAATAACAATAAAGAGATTTGATATATTAATTTTTTATCGATCTAGTGCAAAGATTGTAATTACGCTATTGTCTTAATAGTATTTTTTAATATTGTATTTGCTTTCTTTAAAGCAATTTAATTTGTTTTTTTTAAAGCATTAATTAACTCTTTTTTAAACAATATAGTTTGCTTTCTTTAAAACATTAACTAGCTTTCTTTTAAACATATAAATTAATCTCTCTTATTGTTGTTTGTTCTTTGTAGAATTTGTAATCAAACAAAATCAATTTGTTTGCGCAAAAATTTCTCGCGTAATTCGAAAATATATGTCGATTTCTACTTATTAATAATAGTGTCTTTTGTTCTCTATAAAATGCAATCAAGATTGTCGCGATAGTAATACTAGAAATTGTCGAATGAAAAGTCTTCGCAAACTCGAGTTTATAATTTAATAAAAAATATAACAAATAACGTAGTAAATTATTAATTTTATAGAAAATAATTATATACAAAGAGCAAAGATTGCAAAATATATTGTAGTTTCTAAGCTAGTTTTAATTGAATCTAGCTTATTTTAGCTAAATTAATCTAGATTTAAGTTAACTCGCTAAACAAATTAATTAAAAGTAGATAGACAACTCTTTAAATTACTTACTTGCTACTATTACGATTTGTAGACTTTAGACATGTCGTCGTTGTATTGCGCAACAATTATAGATAAAAATATTATTTAAATAAGCAATACAAAACTTATCTAGAAACTTTCGAAAAATATCGTTAATATATTTTTGAAACAAGACAAATTTATTATATAGATTAAAAGATATAATAAAATATTTAAAGAGTTCAAAACAAATTCAAAAGACAATAAGAGCTTTATCTTTTTTTCGAATACGTAGTTAATTAAACGCTAAAATAATATTTAGCTTAATAAAGATTTTAACCCAATTAAAACAATTTAATGTTTCGAAAATTAAAGACAAAGAATATTTGTTTTTAACTATAATAGCATTTAAATCTTTGTAATTCACGCAAAATCTAAGTTTATCTTTAAGTTTTTTGATAAAAAAAACAAGAACTATCGTTTAAGAGCAACTTGTTCGAATAAACTTTTTGCTAAGATTCTTATTTAAGTAACAACAAAATTCTAGAGCTTTATTACGACTTATATTGTATAAAATAAAAATTAAAAACTAAATATTTTCTTTAAAATAAATAACGTAATCGTAGAAACAATAAAAAGACAAAATATTTGTCTTTTTCTTAAAGAAAATATTAAGAAACTCGAAATATCTAGAAGACAAAATTGTAACTAAATTGACATTCTTGTTTTGTTAATAATGTTTTAGGTTTTTCTAAGTAGTAAAGATTATTAAATAAAGTTTCTTTTTTATTTGATAAAGTGCTAGATAATAATTTCGATTATAAGTGTTAATTTTAATATCTTTATAAAATAACAAAAGTTTTAAAAGATTTAAAAAATTAAGAATCTAAACAAGATTTAACTTAAATCTAGACAAAATTTTGACTAGATTTAGAAAAACATCTATTTTTTATAAAGTAATACTAAATATTTTAATATTTTTTGCGCAAACAATGTAATTAAATTTATAAACTTTTAACTTAATTACATTAAGTTATATAAAAAATTGTTTAACTTGTTTCGTATATTGTTCGATAAAAATTTTAAAAAACAAAAGACTTCGATATTTAATTTTCGAGAAATATCTTTTTTAAATAGTTTGAAAAATACAATTAAAAACTTCTTGCTTTAAACTAGATAAAACAAGACAAGATTTAAAATCGAAATAATTAGATTGTTTCTTGTAAACAAAATTAAATTGCTTTTAAAAAACAAGATTAAATTACTTTTTATAAGCAAATTGCTTCTTATAAGCGAGATTAAGTTGCTTTTAAAAAGCAAGACTAGATTGCTTTTTGTAAGCAAATTGCTTTTTATAAACAATTAAATTGCTAAATATTTTTTAACAAAATAAATTTAAACTAGAAAAAAAGATTTAGTTATTAAGAGAAATTGCAAAAATATTTTAATCTTGAAGCTTTTATACGCGTTAAAATTTCTTAGAAGACAAGAATTCTTTTTCTTTTTAAGTAGTATTATAGATTTTAACAAACAATTAACAACAATATTTAAGACAAAAAGAAAAGAATATAATAAAAGTATTATAATTAAAGTTTGTATCGATAAAGTAACAACAAAATTACAATAGATTTATAACAATAAAATATTAATTAAGTTCAATAATATAAAGAAATAGTCTTTCGATATAATTGTTAAAAGTTATAATAATTTCGACAACATAAATAATATTGTTTGTTAAGATTGCTTAATTATTAAAATCTCGAAATCTACAAAAGTAAATTAATTGATAAAAAGAAAAATTATATTGTTGCGCAAAAGATTTATTAATAAACATATAAATTAAGATTTTATTATTAATTAAAGTTATAGCAAAAATTTGAGATTAAGTTTAACGTAAAACAAAGAAAACTATTATATAATTATTTTTAAATATAAAATTAAACTTAAAGAGTTTTAAAGTTATTTTAATTAAAAATCTTTTATAAAATTAAAAAAAAAATAAAAACAAAGAAGCTAAAAAACAAAAAAATATATATATTAATTTTCGAATGCGACTTTGCTTAAAAACTAGATTTTTTTTACTAACAACAAAATATCTTTATTAATATTAAAAATATTATTTAGATTAACAAAGCAAAGAAAGAAAGATTTTTTATTAAAATATTTTTTTGCAATTTTGTTTAAATATTGCAATTTGTAATAGTAGTATAACTTTTACTTATTGCAAATTTCTTTAATTTCTAAAATAACTAAGAATTTGTTTTGAACAATAATAATAACAAAGTTTAAATTTATTAACTTGTCAAATATTACAAAGATTGTCGACACAAATAAGATAACAAAAACAAAAGTAATAATGCAAGATTTTAACAAGTTGCTAATAAGAACAAAGTTAAATTTTTGCTTAATTAAAGTAATAACAATTGTTATAATGCGAGATTAACAATACTTAAATTGCTAAAACTTCTTATTGATCTTAATAAAAGCTTAAACTTATTGTTAAAAAATAAATAATTGTTTGTTATTAGAAGTTTGTTAAAATATAATAGCAATCTAGATAAAAAAACTAATATTGCGCTTTATACAATTAATCAATAAAGCGTTTTTTATTTAAGAGCGTTCTTTCTTTTAATAAAAAAGATTGTAATATTTAACAAAGTTAATAAAGTCTTGCTTTAGAATTTCGCAAAAATACAAATATATATTTTTCGATTCAAAGAAGTTGTTACAATAATAACGCAAATTTCGATATTATTTGTCGAAAAAAACAATAACACAAAGATTATTAATTCGATATTAATTTATAAAATTGTAAATTTTTTTATTTATAATAAGTTATAATTTTGCATAGACAATCTTAACTTAATTAATAAAATATCGATTATAATTTATATCTATACGTTGTATAAGATTTTGCTCTTATGTATTTAATTAATTTTTGTCTCTCTTATGTTGTAATATATTAAGAAGTTTCTTAAATTTAAAAACAACAAAAGCAATAATATTTGTAGAAAGCAATAAAAGTTGTATAACAAAAATAAATTAATTGCTTATAGCTTAAGCGACAATTTATATAATTGTAATTATAAATATTAAGTTTAATTCTACAAAAGAAAAACTTGAAGCAAACAAAATAAGAGTAGCATTAATATTAAATTGTATTTAATTTTAAAACTCTCGAAATTAATATAAAGCTTCGACTAAATTTTGAATAACTTGTCGAACGAATTTCTTAACAATAAGTTCGATCTCTAGTAAAAGTTTTAAATGCTTTATTAAATTAATAATTAAATAAGTATTAATATACTTAAAGAGACTAGATTTTAACGCGTAAAAGCGTTGCAAAAAGTGCTAGTCTTTCGTAATATCAAAAACTAGACTCAAAATCTTTATCAAAGAGATATCTAAATTAGTAACTAGATAAAACTCAAATCTATATTAGATTTAATATACAAAACAAAAGACAAAAAAGAAAAAAAGAAACAAAACAACGCTAACTATATAAGATTGCAAGCTTTATATCTAGCAAGAATTGACTTAAATTTAATCTAGTTTAACCCAAATCTAATTAAGATTAAACTTAAAAAATTAAGCAAGATTAAAACAAAAAGTTGTTTAATTAACAAACATAGTTAACAAACTACTAATCTAACATTATAATACAATTCTTTGTTGCGATTAATATGTCTATATATTAATTTTATAATTGTTGCAAGTCTAGCGTTAACAAACACTTTAATTTGACGTCTTAATATTTTTAACTCGTTGCATAGATTCTTTTACAAATTGGCACTTTATTGATGCAAGATTTGTTGCAAACGTTAATTTTAATATCTTTGTCTAATCTTTTCGAACTTAGCGATAAGAATTTCGAAAAGCTAACTTTTAAAACTCGTTAATCTCTTTTGTTTTCTTAATAGTTTTTTTTATTTTCTTAATAATTTTTTACGCTCTCTCAACAATTTTTCTCGCATAATAATAATTTTTTCTTAATTTTTTAACAATATATCTTCGATCTCTTCTAAAATTAACGATTTCGTTAAATTTAAATATTTAATATCGCAATATCGAATCTTCTTTTTTGCAATATCTTTTTATATTTTTTTTTCTTTTTTTTGTTAACTTTCTATATTTTATTCAAGATTATATCTACTCTTCGTACAACAATTTGAAATTTCTAATATATTTAAATACAAGTTTTGACGATTTCGTTAATAAATTTTCTTCTTTACGAAATTCGCAAAATATAGATTTTTTATTTAATTGCTTTAAATGTCTAGCTCTTAACATAATTTAATAAAAAATTATAAAAAGACTTAAAAGATTTAAAGTTTTAATTGATTTCTATATTTAGCTTTTATAGTTAATAAACATTTCTCTTTTACATTAACTTGTCGTTTATGTTTTCGTTGTTTTAATTTCTTTGTTAATAATTTCAAAACTTTAAATTAATATATCTTATAGTTTAAACAATTCAAATATAATTAACATAGTAATTTCGTAAATAATAATAGATAAACTTTGAAATTACGCGATTTTAAAAGTGCTTTTACGAAATTTTTTATTAGATGTCGCATTGTATTCTTTAAGTTAATTGCTAATTTAAACTTTGCTATAGATTTTATTTGCAAAACAAAAATAATTGCGCAATCTAAATTTGTTGTCTCAAAATTAACAATTAATATAATTGTATATTTTATAGACTCGCAATATGTATTTAACGTCTTTTTCAATTAACTTTCTTAATGTTTTAAGATTATATAAAATTAGTTTTTTAGTAATAATTTATTATAAACAACACGACGTTATGCGTTCTAACAACTATATATTCGAACAACTAAAAAGATTTATGCAAGACACTTTATAATAAATAATAAAAACATTGTTTTACTTATTATATAAAAGTTAATAAGAATATTAAACAAATAAACTTAAATTGTTAATATCTATTTTTTAATAATTTTTTATCTCTTTTTTTATTATATTTTCTTATTTAAAAAATTATTATTTGCGAACTACTATTAACAATATAATAATTAATATTTTGCATATCTTAAAGATTAACTAGAATTCGCATATTATAACGATAATTAATACTAACATAATTTTTAAGCAATCTTATCAATTCTTAAAACAATTAAGTAATTTAAATTTTAACAATAATAACTTTTTAAAACAAATAAGTAGTTTAAATCTTAATAATAATAACTCGTAAATAACAAACTTAACAAATTTTTTTTTTTTAAACAATGCACTAATATCAATTGTAGTAACAATAATGTTTTGTTTGTTCTCAAATATATTGCATTGCTTTTCGTTATTTAATTGTGCGAAATTATATATGTTATATCGTAAATTGTCTCTTTTGCTAAATCGAATTGCTTCTATCTATAAATTTTGTTTATTTTATTTCGAAATCGAAGTTAACATCGATTATGTTGTTAGATTTTTACAAAAGCTTATTTTTTCTTCAAACATTCGCACTTTAAACAAATTATATTTCGAACAATTTTAACTTTATTAAACTAAGATTATTTGCAAATTTGTCTAAAAAAACAACATAAATTTAAGTAACATATAAATTGTCGAAATAACAATAATAACAAAAATAATTAAAAAGAACGTTAAGTTATTAGAGAGAAATATTAAGAAATTTGACATTAATTTAATAAATTTAAACTTAATTTATTTAATAAAGATTGTTTGTAACAAACGACGTTGCGCAAAGAAATAAACAAAATTATCTTTATCTATTATTGTAAAGAACTTTAAGTATTAATACTTTCTATTAAATTTGCATTAAAGCAAGATATTTATAAAGAAAATATAACAAAAATAAAGTTAATGCGAAGTAAAGCTAATAATTAATAAAAAACTTTAGTTATATCTTTTTATTTGTATAGTATATAAAGATTTAATCTTAATTTGTTTCGTCTTAATTATAATAACAATAGCATACGTTTATTGCGCTTTATAATTAATAAACATAAATAAACAATAATTTTTACACGAATTTAATATAGTGCGCATATGCCAATATAAAGTTATATTTCTATGTGCTTTTAATTTACACTAGATAACTAGACTATTAATTAAGAACGTCGTATTAAATTACTATAAAATTCGAGAAATTAAATTATTTTATATAAGCACAAACGATTATATACTTTATTAGAGTTAACGTTATTATAACTTATACTACTTTGTTGTCGTTGTTTAAAGACGTACTAGTGCAAGAGTTTAAAACACACAAAGCAATGTTGTTACACAATGTATCTAGAAAACGTTACTAATGTTTTAATTCGCAATTATTAAATATTTATTACGTACAATGCGATTGTTTGTCTATTTATATAACGCTTTTTCTATTATAATTCTTGCTAAATCGCGTTGCTAAGTTAAAATTGCAAATTGTTTAAAAACAATAAAATAGAACTTAATAAATATATTTTATAATAATTGATTAATTGTAACTTAAGATTTATTAATACAAAAATTGTTAAAGAATAATTTATAAATGTTGAAGACAAATAACGCGTAATCTTTAACCACAATTGCAACGTTCGTAATAAAGTAAAATTAATAATTAAAGCTTAAAAAAGTAATAATGTAAAAATTTTCTTGCGTTGTAATAAGATAAAGTTAATTGTTATAATTTAGAAAAATAATAATATATAATTTCTAATATGTTGCTTTATTAAAGTAAAAACGCTACAAATATTTTTAAAAAGCGACGACAATACTTTTAATAAAATAGAGTTTATAAATGTAATATAAGAAAAATACAAAATAATATTTTAACAGTATTGCTTTATTAAAATAAACAACTTTAAATCTCTAATATACAAGATTGTATCTTCGAATAAATTTAAAAAATTTCGCATGTTTGCTAAACAAAATAGAAAAAATTAACAAATAAATTTGTTTTCGTATATAGTTAAATTTATTAAACAACAACAAGAGAGACAAGTTTTAAAAGAAATTATCAAAAAAATCTTGTATCTTTTATTAAGATAATTTAATTAAAGTTTTATTTATTAAGCTTATTAATAACAACTAATTGATTGTTTGTCTTTTTTTGTTTTACTCTTTAGTATATTTTTAATATTTAAGCAATTTAAGTTCTATCTTAAAATACAATAGCAACAATAATAAAAATAACAAAAATAACAAAAAAAATAAAGTCGACTTTTAAATAAAATAGTTTAACAAATTTTGCGTTTTTTATTAAAATAATTTAATCAAAGTTTTATTTATTAAGCTTATTAATAACAATTAGTTAATTGTTTGTCTTTTCTCTTTTTAACTTTTAATATATTTTTAATATTTAAGTAATTCAAATTTTATAATTTCGCGACAATAATAATCGAAACAACAAAAATAACAAAAGTAACAAAAACAACAATAACAACGCATTTGTTTATATTCGAAATAAATTTCGATTTGCGAAAATTAAAAATTTTAATAATAAACAAACAATAAATATTTTTACGCAAAATTAAATTAAAGAATTAAACGTCAATTAATTATATAACAATTGCAATATTATATTCTTTAAGAACGCAACGTTTAAAAATAATAATAAAAGTTAAATATACGCAAAAAGCAATTTAGAGCTTTTGTTGTTTTATTTGCAAATAATAGATTTTCTTTAAACAATTGTAATGCACAATTCTCTTTTATGTTAAATTGTCGTTTAGATAGACTTAGAATTAGTAATAATAAAGAATAATATAAGTTCTTAACTAAGCTTCTCTTAACTAAGATAAAATAATTATATTATTTATTGTTTTTGTTAATTATAAGCTACATTTAATGCTATCGATATAATGTTAACTTAATTTAGAATATCTTCGTCGCAAGCATTGCTAAACGTACGTAAGAAATCTTAAGAATTAACAATATACTTGAACAAAATATTTTTAATTTTGTAATTAAAGTAATTTCTTGTGCAATTGCAAAAAATATACGATTTTTAAATACTAAAGAAACAAATATCTATATAATTCTTTTTCTTGATATTGTTGTTAAGAATTTTTTGTAACAATTAATACTTTTATAAGTATATAGACTTTAATAACATATTTAATTAAATAAAAAAATAAATAGAGAATAAGAATTAAAAGTAAAATATCTTCTTTGTTCTTTAATATTTAAATATTATAATAAAATTTATTAAAATTTAATAAAACAACAATATAAAATATGCAAAATTAATAAAAACGTTATTGAACAAATTGCAAACATTAACAATGCAAAAGCGTTAATTCAAATAAAGTGCGTATATATATTTCGAATTATAAATAAATCGAAGTATTGTCGAAGACTTGCGTAATTTTATTACAAAATCGCTTAAATAATTGTTTTTATCTTTGCGTTTATATACAAAATCGCACTTTTTTTAATTTAAATAAGAGTTATGTTACAACATTTAATTAATAAGATTTCGACAATAAATTATTATTTCGATTAAGTTATAATTTAATTGTTCGAAAGAATTTAATAATATATTAAGATTTAAATTGTTAATACTTTGCAAGTTGCGCAAGTTCGAATCTTAATTTATAAAATTAATTTTCTTTTCGTTTTTGCAACAATATTGTAAACAATTATTTTATATTATTGTTTTTTTGTTCGATTTAAGTTTTTTTTTTTTTTTGAATATCTTGAATAAATATAACGAACGCGTTTTTTTAAACTTAATAATTTTTATATCTAAGATCGAACATTATTATTTGTTAAAGAAATTAATAAAACAATATAGTATATAACGTAAACAACTCGCATCGCAAAAAGATCGATTTAACAAAATAAAAAATGCAAAAAAATTCTTGTTATAAATGCAAGTGCTTAAGTTAGCTTACTAAGAATTTTATCAAAAAATCTTTTAAATTCGAAAAAAAATCTTAGATTTGCGTCGATTGTAATTAAGAATTTAGAAAAATAATAATATTATTATTTTAGATATTTAAGTTAATTTATTTAGCTAAAAGATAAAATGCAAAAGTTCGCAATATACTTAAGACGATATTCGCAATATACTTAAGACGATATTCGCAATATTTAAAATACGAAGAGAAAAAAAGAGAAAAAAAAGAAAAAAAAAAGTTCTAGATTTGCGTCAACTATAATTAAGAATTTAGAAAAATAATATTATTATTATTTTAGATATTTAAGTTAGTTTATTTAGTTAAAAGATAAAGTGCAAGAATTCGCAATATATTTAAGACAATATTCGCAATATTTAAGATGCAAAGAAAGATAATTAAAAGCTTGTTGCGTTGTTTTAATTAAACAAAAACGTAATATAGCAATGCTATTAAAATCTATTATTATATATTTGATTATATTAAGTTTAATAACAAAGTTAATCTTTAAGTTGTTTCGTAACGTAGATAACAAAACGTCGTATAAAAAGTTTTGAATTTCTAGATAACGTATATAATGTTTTTTTCAAATTGTTCGCTTTAATGCAAGAGACAAAAGTTATAACAAAGTTAATATTAAATTAACGATAATTTTTTTATTATTAATTTTGCAAAGTTTATTATTTACGTACTTAATATACTTTATAACAAAAAAAAATTCAAAAACAAAATAACAATTAATTTGATCTCTATAATGTTAATTGTGTTTATTAGAATTGCTTCGACAACTAAATTATTATAAATTTATTCAAAAACTCAACTAAGTAAATACAATAATTTTAGATTAAAAATACCAATTTTACAATATAGATTTTAAATTGTTAGATAAAGCTTGTATTAAATTTATAAACGCAAAGAATTATTAAAAGAACGCAATACTTTAAAATAATTGTTATATAAAGTTATCTTTATATTATAATCGCTAATATTATAATTATCAATATTAAAATTAAAGCTTTTTTGTAAATTTGTTTTAAACAAATTCTTAAGTCTACTATTAATAGCTTAAAATAATATATAGATTTTAAAATTGCACTTTGCGTTCTCTTTTATTGTAATATTATAAATTGCGTTAACAATAATCGTTTTACGCATATTATGCTTTATAAAATTGCTAAATAATATATTAACTAAAATATTAATACTTAAGTTTAAAATATTTTTAAAATCTACTTTATTAAAAGAAAAGTAAAATAACTATATTGTTGCGAGTAATTAAATAGATAGTTTGATGTAAAACTTCTAAGACTTTTTGATATTTTACTTTTAATAAATTTTAAAATACAAAAAAAGATTTTATGTATATTTTATTGTAATTAAAGATTAAAAGCTAATAGAAAGTTTTTTAAGAAATTGTGAAATATAATTTTAAAAATAATAAATATATTTGTAAAATTGTTTGCTAAGTAAATTATATTAAGAAATAACTTGTAATTAAGACTTAAAGTTATCTAATTTTTTAAACAAATTTTTAGAAAAGGTTTGTCGCTTAATGTAAGCTACAAAGTTTATTTTTAAAAAATATATTAATATACACTTTTGTAAGATTTAAATAAATTAATAAGCAATTAATCTATTATATTTAAACTTTTAAAAGCAAAGTTCTCTATAATTAAAGATAACTTTATTAAGATATCGCAAAACTTAAAGAATTTGTTAAAATTATTAATCTTATAATTAGAGTCTTCGAAATTGCGCATATTTTGTTTGAAGAGTTGCTAATAAAACTTAAAATAATTTGTTTATTATTAAAGAATTAAGCAAATTACGTTTTTAACATTATGCTTTGTTGCAAAAATCTAATAAAGATAATTTTTAAATTTGAAGATTTGTTTCTAGAGCGTTGCAATTAATGTTAAGAAATAATAGCATTTTTAATATTGTGCGTTTAAAAAAGTTGTATTAAAAGCAAAAATTCTTGAATTATCTAAACAAAAAATATAGAGAAAGTTAGAATTATAATTTTTTATAATTGATTATTTCGACAAATGTTTAATAAGAAGTATTTGATTTAATTTGAATAAATATATAAATTGCAAACAAAGTATAAAGTAAGTTCGAAACAATATTAAAACTAAAATAAAATTAAACGTTATTAGAGAGCAAACTAGAGCGAAAATAAATGCAAAGAACAATGTTGCAAATAAGTGTATTTTCGCTAAATAATAGTGTGTAACGTTATAAGTGCTTAACTTGTGTAAAAGATAAAAATAGATATGCGTATACAACTTGCTAATGCAATTTGAATTTTTTAAAATCAAATTCTATTTTAAAAAAATTAGATAATCAAACGTTTAAAGAAACAAAAGTAACTTTTTCGAATTTACAAAATACGTATTACAATAAATTAGTAAAATATAGTAAAAAAGTCTAAAACGTTTAGTAAAAGATATAAAGCTCTATAAATATAAAGAAAATACAAAATTTAACAAAAGCAATTGTGTAAAAATATGCGTTACTTTATTTTAAATAAAAAAAGAGTTAGTTTTTAAGTTTTTAGATATAAGTTTTTGCTATAGAAACGAAAAATACAATAAAGAAATTAAGTTAATCGATATTCTTAAAAGAAATAATGTATTTATTAAAAGTATTGCATAAGAGACGATATTAAAGAATTAAAAATAACAAAAAAATTAAAGTTAAAAAGAAAAAAAGAAATTAAAAGCTAATAAGTTATAATTAATGCTTTAAAATAATAATATTAGCAAGATATATAATTGTAATTAAATATAACAATTCTTGTTAAAATATAAAATATTTCTAGCAAAATTGCAACAAACAAATAAAACAAAAATATATCTTAAAACAAAACAAAAAATAGCTTAAATAAATTTAATTAAGTTTTTAAGCTAAAGAAACATTCTAAAGAGATTAAGATCTAATATTTTTATCTTTAGCATAATAATTTTGTAAAATATTTGTATAACAACAATAAGACTAATTTACAACTTCTAAAAATTAATAATTGCGCAATTCTTTTTTAATCTTATAAAAGCAAGTTTGTTTCTTAATATTATTTATTATCTTTTTTGTTAATATTAACAATGCGAATTTAAGATACAAACAATTATTTTTTTTGCTTTTGATTAATACTTGTCTTAAATCTTCTTAAAGTAAAAAAACAAAAAAGTCGTTTAAATTATTAGTTAATGTTATAGAATTTCGAGTTACTTAATATGTTATAAGTTCTATTTGTATGCGTCGAATAATACAATATAGAATTAAGATAAAGAAATTACGATTTTTTGATAAAACAATTATTAAAAATATTAATAACTCGATAAAAGTATCTTTTTAAAAGTAAATAACATTTGTCGAAATATAATTAAGAGACATTTTGTTTAAAGAGATTGTTAGAAAATATTAATGCGTACGAAATGCGAAATATAAGACGCAATTCTATTAAAAAAATATGTAAATAAATTGTTAAAAGCAAAGAAAAATTAAGTTTTAAGAAAAATTAAAGTAAACAAAGACGCAAACAAATTAACTCGCACAACAAAAAGCTTTAATAAAAAATATTTTTTAATAAATTAAAAAAACAAAAGCGTAGACAAGAGTCAAATATCGATTTAACAAAAAAATATATAATTTTTTTTTCTTTAAAATTTGTGTATAATTTGTAATTTTAAAATCGAAATTGTAGTTTTCGAACTTAATACAAGTTCGAAAAAAAAAATTAATTGTTGTTTTAATTGTTAATATAGATGTTTAAAGAGATTTGCGTTTAACAACGTTTAATAGCTTTTAAGACGCAAATATTATTAAAAAATAACAAAATCTTAAAATTGTAACAATAAAAAGATTTTACTAAATTAAATCCTTTTTTTCTTTTTTTTCTTTTTATAGTTATGCTTTAGCAAACAATTTTAAATCAAAAATTATGTTTAAGATTTATAAGATACTAGATTATTAAAGCACTTGCTTTGTAAAACACTAATTAAAGAATAAATTCTTTAATACAAATAATTACGTAAAATTTTAATTAAGTATTTGTTATATAATTGTATAAATATTTGTAATTAATAACGACGTTATTAATCTAGTAACTAATTAATTGTTAGCAATCTTAATAATTATAATATTGTAAATTGAATATTTAAGAGAAACTTAAAAAGTAAAGAAGTTAGAGCGCTATATTAATTAATATTTTTATGCTAAAACAATAAGCAATTAAAGCAAAATTATTTACGTTGTAATAAATTAAGTTCGAAGTATTGTTTATATCTAAAAGATATTTTAATATATAATTTATTTAATAATAAAGTAAGACTTAAGCTTTAGAAGTTAGAGCTTCGATATTTACAATAATTGCAATATATATAACTTAAAAAAATGTGCGTTTGAGATATACAACTAGCGACAAAGTAACAACAAAAATAATAAGAAAATTTTTAAGTAAACTTTTTTCGACAAAATTTGTTAAAGTTATTGTATTAACAACGAGAGTTTTGCGCAATGCTTAACAATAAAAATAAATTATTAAAAATAATAATGTAAAAGACTTTATAACTCGAATAAAAATATAAAGTATATAATAACTTTAAAGAAAGTAAAATAAATAAAAGAACTAATTATTATAATTTATTTGCAAAAAGATTTACAAATAATATAGATACAATTCTTATATATATTAGAACTTTAATATATATATTTCGAAAATTAATATTATAAAATGCATTTATATATAGAAATTGCAAAGCTATACAACAACGCTTTAATAAAATGTCTTTATTTATTTATAATTGTTGTATTAAAGAATGTTAAATCTTTTCTTAAAAAAACTTTTTTGCAAAGATTTTCGCATTTTGTTGTTGTTATTAATTATAATTTTAAACTTGATATATCGAAATAAAGATTGCAAATAAATTAAATCTATTAACTAAAAATACTATTAATTAAATATTTGCTTAAATAATCTTTTTTCTATTTTATTTTAGTTAAAAGTTATTTTAGTTTTTGTAATTTAATGCTATTATAAGCTCTTTTAATTATTAATAAAGATATTGTACTTATAAGACTTCTTTTATTATTGCTAAACTTTTCTTCTTTATAACTTAAAAATTATAATTGCTTTGTTCGTAAAAGACGCGACTTTAATTTTTTATAATTTTTTTTTATTTTTGAAATCGTTACTTTTAAGAATAGTTTTTCTTACTATTATTGTTTCTTTTATTGAACAACAAATCTTTTTTTTACTTCTTTAAGATTGTTTGTTAAAGCGCAAAGAACTTTTTATTAACAACAATAAATCTTGCGTCTAAGAGCGTTATCTCGCGATAACAAAACAACTTAAAAAGATAAATGTCGCAAAAAACTAAATATATAAACAATAAAGAGTTTCTACATTAATATTTCTAATTTACTCAAAAAATATATTAATAAACAACGTCAATTTATTTAATATAAATAAGCGTTGTATCGTTAACGTTTGCAAATAATTAAAAAAGCAAAAAACTTTAATGCTTTTTATTTAATGCACAAGAAAAGAGTTGTTAATATTATCGATTAAAGAAACAATATTGTACGCAACTTAAAATGCTATAAATTTAATATTAGTTTAATAAATAATATAATACAATACAAAGATCGACAAGTTACAATTCTTCGATAAATTTATTATAAAAAATATTAATATTTTTATAATAACATTTCTTTAACAATATATTACTCTAGCAAAAATATAGATATGCGACGCTTCTTTAAAGAAAATTCGAATAAAGTATTAATAAGTTTTAATAATAAAGTATAAGATTTAATTTTATTGCGAATACATTTGTACAAGTTGTTTTAAACGAAATAAAATTAAGTTTTAAAACAAATTAATTTAAACAAAAGCGCAAACAAATTAAGTCGCATTATAAGAAAATTAAATTAAAAATATCTTTTAATAAGTTAACAAAATAGAAGTGTAATATAAAGATGTTAAACAATTTAATATCGCAAATATTTTGCGTTTCTTCTTTGATATTTGCGTCTTATTAATAATCTTAAAATTAAAATTGTAATTCTTAAATTCGATTTAAGTTTAAGAGAAGAGATACAAGTTATTATTGTTATTATTATTAAATAATAAATTGACAAAGATTTGAATTTAACAATATTTAATAAATTTTAAAACGCAAATCTTATTAAAAAATAATAAAATCTCGAAGTTATAACAACAAAAAAATTGTATAAAGATAAATTCTTTGTTATTTTTTTTAACTTTATAGCTATATTTTAGCAAATAATATTTAATCGAAGATTATATCTAAGATTTAAAAGATATTAAATTGTTAAAGTACTTATTTAAAATCTAAAAATAAATTCTTTAAATTAAACAATTAAGCGAAGTTTTAATTAAGTATTTGTTGTGTAATTGTTCGAATATTTGTAATTAATAACAATATTATCAATTTAGTAATAAATTAAGTTGCAACAATTTTAACAATTGCGATATTAATAAATTTAATGCTAAAGAGAGATTTAAACGATAAAGAAGTTGAAGCGCTACGTTAATTAGTATCTTTATATTAGAACAATAAACAATTAAAACAAGATTACTTATATTGTAATTAATTAATTTCGAAGTATTGCGTAACTGTTTGCGTCTAAAAAACATTCTAATATATAATTTATTTAATATTGAAAAAAAACTTAAGCTTTAAAAATTAAAGTTTCGATATTTGCGATAATTGCATTATAAGCGATTTCAAGAAATACGCACTTTAAATATATAGTTAACAATAAATCAATCGCAAAAATGTTAAAAAAATTTAAAAACAAGCTTTTTTTATTAAAATTTGTTAAAGTTATTGTAAGTATACAATGTTTACTAACAAATAAAAAGAATAATATATAAAATTTCGAAACTTAATATTAAATATAAAATAAGTTTTGTAATAAAAATTAAAAATTAAAATTAAAAATCAAGAACTTTGAAAAATATAAAAGAATGTAAAAAAATATAAAATAAATTAAAAAACTAATTATTATAATTTATATACAAAAAGATTTACAAATAATACAAATATTGTTTTTATATATATTTAAACTTTAATATATATATTTCGAAAATTAATATTATAAGATGCATCTATATATAGAAATTGTAAAGCTATCGAACAACGTTTTAATAAAATATTTATTTTTGTTCTTAATTTTTATTTTAACAATTATTAAGTCTTTTGTTTATAACTTTTTTACATAAAATTTATTATACTTAGTATACATTATTTACTATCAATGCTAAAAAAGACATTTATAAAGCTATTTTTATTATTTTTATATATATAGATCTTAAGGATAAAAACTTCTTTTTAATTTAAATTTTTGTAGAAAAATGTATTTATTTTAAAAATTACAAAGATTTAAATCACAAAATAAATATATATTTAATTTAGAACTTTATTGTTTTTTATTAAACAAAGCTAAATGTTTTTTGTAACAAAAAAGACAAATTTGTAAATATATTTATCAAAATAATTGTACGAAATTGTATAAATAATACAATTCGACTTGCACAAATAATTAATAAAGCGTGTTGATTTATTTATACTTTATACATATTGTCGATAAAGTATATAAATTCGCTATAGAGAAAATAATGTTACATTTTTTGCTTTTCGTTGTTTTTATAAATCTTGTATTTATTGCTTTTAACAAAATCGCAATATTATTGCTTTTTGTCTAAATAATTGTCTAAAAACTTAATTTTAATAATAATTTTTAAAACATTTGCGCATAATTTGTTTAAATTAAATATATAATTGTTGTTAGTAATTTTGCGCAATTTATTGCAACAATTAGATTTCTTATTTGTAATAATTTCGTCGCAATATATATTAATAAATTGTCTTTTTAATAGAAATTCGAGACATTGTAAATCTAAGTTTGTCAACAATTAATATTAGAAAAACGCAAATTGTAAAGACACTCTAAGAGTAAAATTTTCAAATTTTTTTTATTTACAATTTGTAATTTTGACAATTTTTAAATTTATTTGTTAATTATATTGAACAATATAATTCTTACATCTATTATCGCAAAAATAGTTAATATTATATTTGTAAATATATTATTGTTCTTTAAGTTAAATATTGCGCAAAGATTTGTAATTCTTATCGTTAATTAAATAAAAAAAATAGCGTTTTTCTATTATAGCATTAGATTTTTGCGATTGCATATATAAGCATTTTACATTTTTACATTCTTAGTAGATAAAAAATAACTAAATATATGTTTTTAAAATTACTTTTACTAAAGAGTAAAAACAACAATTATTATACTTATTAAATTTTTTGCTTTTTGTGTTAGTCGATTCGCAAATTTTATTAACTTTAAATTTCGCAAACATAAAGCAAAGAAAAAAAGAACAAAGTTAACAAACACTTTTATATCTTAATTTCGCATAAAATCAAAGTAAAGAAAACTATCGATTTAAAATAAAAGATATATCGAAAAGAAAAAACTTATTAAATAATTTATTCTAGTAGAAAGATAATAGATATATATAAAGAGATATATTTGTTCAAACGTTAATAATTTTAAATACATTCTTATATTAATTTTTATAATTAAGATTGTTGTTATTGCTAACAACAATATTACAAAGCTACTAAACAAGCTACGTAAATATATTTATTAAATAAAAATTAATAGCAATCTATGCTTTTAGTTAGTTTAAAATTCTAGACTCTTAAGAAATTAAAGTTTACTTAAGATTTTTAACAATATAACGCAATTTTCTTTTGATTTAATTGATAAAAGTCTTATTTTTTATTAAAAATAATATAAGAGATTACTTAATACTTATATGTTGTATAGAATTAAACTTAAAAATTGTTTAACTTAATAATAAGTTATTTAAATTGCGCAATCTTAAAAAGAATTACGTTTTTAAAATCTTTGTCTATTAAATTAGCGTCGAAGATTCGATAAACAATTGACAATAATCTCTATAAATTTGTTTGCTTTGTAACAATATTTATAACAAAATAAAAATCGAAATTTGTAACAAATTAATCAAAAACGTCTAAGCAATTTATATTGAAAAAAGCTATAATAAGATTAAAGCAAAAACGACTTTTAAAAAACAATACAACTATAAAAGCATAAAAAGAATAATTTAAACTTAGACAATAAAATAATATTATTGTAAAAAAAAACAAAAGAGATTTAAATATTTTTATTAAAAAAATGTTCGAAAATAAAAAAAACTAGTTACTAAACAAATTAATTAAAATTTCGTAAAATTGTTAAGCAAATATTTACGAAATTTTTGCGTTAATTTACTATAAATAATTGCGTTTGTTCTATTAATGCTAAATGCGTTATTTTGTGTTTCGATTGCTTTGCAATATCGTTTAATATAGTACTTAATATTTAAATTAATATAAGTGCAATATGTTGTTAAAAATGTTTAAAAATTCTAAAGTTTACAAGCGATTTTATGCGTTACGTAAAAAAATGTTATAAAAGTTGTACTTAAATTAAGAAAATTAATATATATAAGTATTTAAAAAAGATTTTATACAATTAAAAGACGCAACAAAACAATTATTATTAAAAATAATACTTTTGTATAAATTTATTAATAAAGATTGTAAAAACAATTATTATAATAAATATTACATATATAACAAATAAAAACTTGAAATATTATATTAATTAAATTTCTTTAAATAATAATTTTTTAAATTTAAATTTAACTTTTAAATATAATCTTAATTTAATATATTTATTGTTTAATCTTTTAAAAGACAATTATTTTATAGATTGCAATGTGTCGCATTATTTAATCAAAAAGATACTAAATTAATAAATATAATAATTTAAGACAAATTTGATTGCAATGCTTTACAATTGCAAAGAATTAATTGAATTTATTAATAATTCTTATAAAGATTGTTAATTTAAATTTGATTTATTATCTATATTATTTTTGCTATGCAACAAAAGCTACAAGATCGTAATTAAGAAAAAAATTAAAAAATTGTTGTTAAATTATCTTTAAATATACAAAAAATTGTTTAAGACTTTGAATGCGTATATTAAACACAATAAGAAAATTTAATAATAATTCGATTACTTAAACATTTAAAACAAAAGCAAGAAATATTATTATTTAATCAAAAATTGCTATAAATTTTTTCTTAATAAGACGAACTATACTTTAATATATTAATTTTACAATTGCAAATATATTAAGAGCAATATTAATTAATTTTTTAAAAACAAGCGATTAAAGTTACTTTATAGATTTGTCTTTTATTTAAACAATAATGTATAACTTGTTAAGTTAAATAATATATTGTAGAAAATATTTAATAACAAATAAAAGATTAACGTATTTAAGTTAATGTTTAACGTAAAAAATGCGATTTACTTTAATCAAATATACGAAATACGCTATTAACTAATAGACAAAATTATCGTTTTTATGTTTAATTATTTAATTTATACGAATTATTTATAATACGTATTAATTCGACAATATATAACGAAAAGCAATAGACTCTAAAATCAATATTATACAATTAACAATTAATAGAAAAAGCAAAATTTTTACTTAATTAAAGCAACTATAATATTAATTTTTATTTTAACAAATAAAATATAGCTTTTTAGACAACAAGAAGATTAAAGCGCATAATTAATATATATAATTATTGAAAATTTAAATAGAAACACACGACAAAATTATCGATTAAATATAATATTATTAGACTATATTTTAATAATATATATTAAAAGAAACAATACGAAACATTTAAATATAAAGATATATTATAACGTTATAAGTCGTATAACGAGACGTAAATAAAAAATAATTTATTAAAAGATTATTGCGTTAATTATTTAACATTAGCTTTGCGCAATCTTTTAACAAAAAAATTAATAATTTATTGCGTAAACAATTGACGCAAACATTGCTATCTAATATTAGCAAAATTAATAATCGATTATTTAAAGCAAACATTTATAATTAAAATTAAGCAAAATTGTTATTGTGCTATATATAAGATTTCTTTAAACAAATATAGCAATTTAATAAATATATAAACGTTACAAATACATAAAGACATACTATAGCAATTCGAGTTTCAAATTAATTATAAAATTAATAAAAAGAATCTTAAATACGTTTATAATATAAGAAATTTCGCATAGAAATTTCTAGAAATAAATATTTATAATATAATAATAATAGATTTGTTACATTAATTTAAGAAAGATATCTTAATAAGTTTGATAAATTAATTAAAGAGATTTATCGCAAACGTTATTTCTTAAATTAGAGCAACTTATAAATACGTTTACAAGAGCAAAAAAATAAAAGAAACAAACGTTACATTCAAACTAAACTAAAGCTTTAAATCAATTTTTAAAATTTTTAATTTGCGCACTTTTAAGTATTTTAGCAAAGTTTAACAATAAATTAAGATCGAACAAAGCGTTATTCTTTATCAATTAATAGCGATTATAATATTGTTGTTTTGTTATTATGTTTTAATTGCAATTTATGCGACAAAATTAATAATTAATTTTATAATACTTGCGACGTATTGCTTTTACAACGAAACAATCTTGTTATATATATAATACGCACAAGAACAATTTAATATATTAAAGAAAATATTTGTTAAATACTAATTAATAAATATAAAAACAAAAAAAGTTTATTTTAATATATTTAAATTTTACGTTATTAGTTACTATAAGAAGTTTATTAAAAAATTTAATATAATTGACAATTTTAATATTAAAAACAATAAATACATTTATATATATTTAATAAAGAATTTCTATTTTCGTATTAACAAATCTTCGAAATTTATAAATTAAATATATATATACAACTCGAAAAAAATAGCTTTCTTAACAATAAATAATTAAATTAAGTAAAAAAAAAGTTTAATTAAAATTTAATTAAAAATTGTTTTAAAATTACAAATTTCTTATCTTGCAACGTTAACAAAATTTAACAATTAAAAATAAATATTTTTCGATTAAACAATTTTAAACATTAGACGAAGCAATTACAATTCTATATATACTAGAACTCTTAATTAGATTTGCTAGCTTACTAGATTAAAGAAATTAATTTTAATAATAATTATATTTGTGCGTTAACAACAAACTTGTTTAAACAATCTAAATAAATTAAAACGAAACAATAAGATTTAATAATATAAATAACTTAAAAATAATTGTTTTGCTTTTGTAATACTTGCGATCAACTTACGCAAATAAATAAAAAAAAAAAAACTTTTAGATTAAAAAATGCTTTGTATATATATATATTTTAATAATTTGCTTTAAACTTAATGCGCATAATTTTAATAAATTCGATTAACAAATAAAGAAGATATTGCGTTGTTTAAAGACTTAAAATAATTACATTAATATTTAACAACAAAATTATATATAATTTTAAAAAAAAAATCGAAAGAACAATATATCGTCAAATTGTTATCAATATATAAAGAGCGCTTTATTAAACAATTGTTATTTATTTTGTTTATTATAAATTCTAAAAAAAGAAACAAACAAAATTGAAAAAAAAAAAATATATATATATTCTTAAATGTTCTTAAATAACGCAACAAAAAGAAGTTAAATAAATTAAACAATATATCGCAATTAAAGTTTTAATTAGCAAATAATATAAAGATTTCGTAAACTATCAATAATTAACAAATTTATAATATAAGCAATGTTTTTCGAAGCGCTTACGTAATATTAATTAAGATAAATTTTTTAAAGAAGCTTGTATTTAGTTTTAATATATACTTTGATTAAGATTAATATAATACTTGTTACAATAAAAATTTTATCAAAAACGAAATTTAAGTAGCGAAAAAATAAATTAATGCGAGATTAAAAGTATTTAAACAAAATAAAATAAATTTGTAATTTATAAAATTTAAAATGCTATTGTTTGTGTTATCTATATATAAAGTAAATAAAAATTGTTAAAAACCAATAAGAAGTTAATTTCTATAATTTATTATATTTGAGATATTGCTTTAAGAACAAATATATTAAATTAAATTTCTAGTAATATTGCTAAAAACAAAGACGCTTATTATATAATTAAATTGACGTTATTAGAAATCAAATTAAATATACAAGATTTTATTCTTTTTATAGCGAAGAATAATCTAAGTTGCTATATTAAACTAGCGTAGATTTAGTAACTTTTGCTAAAGTTATTTGCAAAAAACGTGTTTTGCTTTTTCTATTTATTTTTATATTAAGTTTGCTATTATATATTTTTAACAATTATAAAATTAAATAATAACGCGTTTGTATAATATTTTTTTAATTTCTCTTAATACAATTGTTTTTGTTGACGAAAAATAAATAAATTAAATTTGAATCTATATTTGTAACAAATATTACTTAAGATACTATTAAAATTAAAAGAGAATATATAATTATTAAATTTTATTTATATACAAAAACGTCAATAATATCTACAAAAAACTTCTATAATACTACATTGTTTTGCTCTTAATTTATAAAGAATTTGTTTATTTAAAATTCTAAATATATTATTAAAACAATATATAATTAATATAATTAAAGAATGTTATATTACAATTAAAAGTATCAATATAAACAAAATGCGTTTGTTGCTAGTAATTATATTTGCGAAATATTTAAAAAAAGAAATATAAAAAAGAAAAATAAACAAACTTTGTATTAAATTAAAACATATCGAAGAAAAATATATTAAGAAAATCGAATTAATTGTATAATTGTAATTTATTAATAAAGTTTAATAAAACAAATAATTAATAACGTACTACAAAAAGAGCTTAAATTAAATAAAGATTTAAACGCAATAATATTGCGTTTTAATAATAAAATATTCAAAATTTTATAAGCAATAAGCGACGATTGTTAACGTAAAAATTTTAGATTTGATATAAGTATAATTTACGCAAATAAATTTATAACAACAAATAATATAAACAAGAATCTATTTATAAAAATAAAGACATTATAAACGCAAATATTAAAAACAAAATTAAATAAGTTTTGTTTGTATTAAGATACAAAATATAAGATAAAAAATAACGTTGTTGTTGTACTTGTTATAAAAAGATATTTAATTTAATTTCTAAATATACAAGTTAAGGTGCTTTTGTTTATAAATGCGTATTATAAATCAAACAATTTATTAATGCGATACAAAATAAAATCAAAGATTTTGAAGCATTAATATCTAAACTCAAGAATGCAAGTATTTGATAATTATTTTGCTCGTTTGTTATATTAATCTATCGTGAATTCTTCGACAAATCGAATCGAACTTTCGATTGAACATATTGATTTAATCGAATAATCTAATTTGCGATACGAACAACGTTATTATCTAATCAAGTTGCTCGATTGAGCTCAAAGGTGCTCAGATAATAGGTAGAAGAAGCTTAGAGCGCAAAATAAGCTCTAGTAGCTAGCCCCTGCTCTTGTGCTCTACTAGTGCCACAATAGGAGTCGCACTAGCTGCTCGAGACTAAGCGACAAAATAAAACGCCAATGCAGCGTTGAAAAGGGTGTGTCTTAGGAGAAAGAGTTACAAAGCCAAGCACAGTGCCAAGTAAATATTGCATTGCACGACCATCTCAGCTGCGTTGGCAAAGGCCGGAACCTATCTCTCCAAGCTCAAAAGAAGTTTCTCTGAGCCTGGTAGGTCAAGCCTGCAAAGCGAAGGGACCGCTGGGAATTTGGCAACGGAAGCTGGATGACCCAAACTTCAGTCAATGCTCACGATTCGAAACCTCTCTTTACATGACGACACATATGTACATATATATAGCTGGTGCTGGCGCATTGGTTGAAAAGCCCATGCGCCCACGTCGTAGCTGCATGGTAGACCATCCAGGATTCGCTCTTCTCTTTAATCCTTTGTCACTATCACCTTCCTCGTCTCAGGCCGCACCAAAGTAGATACACTCAAAAGGGTGTGTAGCCGAATGGTGATATTGTTGAGCCCACGACCATGCTCCACAAGCACCCATCCTATATCAGGTTCATGTTTCGCGGAAGTGTTTTGGCGCAGTACTTCTCCTTGTCCTTGATGAGGACTTCGTGCCTTTGTTGATATTGTCAACGGCTATCTTAAGTAGTGCCTTGCAAGAAAGCGGAGGTGGATATTGGCCGATGTGGTATTGAAACCGCTTACCTCTTCAGCTTCTGCGACGTTGGTGGCAGCAGTAGTTTTAGTAGTATCTTCCGTGGGGTCGGCAAGCTGTCAAAGCGGACATGTAGAGCATATCGTGGTAGTAAGCTAGCCGGTACGACATAATTGACTACCTAGCTGCCAACATGATGAACATAACAACAGGTGCGAAGCGCATGTTGATGTTCGAGAAGTACGAATTTCGTTTATGTAATATTCGGAAAAGGAGAGACTCGAATAACTCCTTCGGCCAGTCTACAATGATCCATTCATTTACTGCTCGCTCGTAAGCTCAACGGCTGGGCTTTCTTCTATCCCAGGCCATTTCCGTACCGATCAAGTTTGCGAGTCTCGATCCAATTCCTGGGAATAACATTGAGCTTCAAAATAATGCGACGAGAAAGTTATTTTGTAGAGGTCGGCAGCTACGATGTGGGTATGTTTGCCCTCAGTGTTCAGACCCTCGAGCATCAGTGACTGGAAGGGTATTCAGGAGTTGCCTCAGGCTGCAGCGAGATTACCAGGTATTGAATTATTTTCCACGAGAATAAGTAGGCGGTAATACTACTTTTCATACTATGCCTTTTTGTGGTCCCGTACTGTACATTGCGAGCCAGGTTCGCCTCCTTTCAATGAACTTCAACGTTTTGACGCTTTCACAGTGGGCGAAACTCGGAGTCGAAGACCGCTACCTATCCAACGTCATTCTGTGAGACCGTTCATCGTTGACGGATAGTGCTTTGTCGAGAGATTGAGAAAAACCAAAATAGAAGCATTTTCGCGCTTACCATGATCTGGAATAATGGTCTTGCACTATATGGGTCGTCTTTCCAGCTTGTAAAATAGTTCCTCCTCATCCGACACTGTCTCCCAATCGTCCTCGCTCTGAGATTCCTCGTCCGACGCTGTCTCCTGATCGTCCTCGCTCTGAGATTCTTTATCCGACACTGCCTCCTTATCGCTCTGACTCCGAGACTTCGTATCCGACACTGCCTCCCGATCCGCCTGACTCTGGAATTCCTCATCCAATGCTTTCCTGATCTCGGCCGTAAATTCCACAGTCTTTCTATATTCGACGAGAACCTTGAGTATTTTCAATCTTCCCCACCCCTTTCCGATCAGGTCCAGCACGACATCCGCTGTTATGTGACAGTCTGGCTGATGTTCCAGCAACAGTCTCATTACCTCGTTGCTCTTGACAGCTTTGAGCATAGCTGGGGTGGTTCCCAGTCCACCGTCACGTTTAAGCAACGACTCTAAAGCCTCGAAAACGACCAATCGATAAGTAGAATTGCGGATTGCCTCGATGAGGACGGTCTCGGTCGCCACAGCAGATTCGTCATGTCTCAGAAAGAGGCTCGTAAGATCGGGGGGGTTTCCATAGTTGGAATAGTCCGAAGATATAGCAGCTACAAGGTCACACTCCCTGATATTCACTTTGGGTTCATGGCCCAACAACATTTCAAGAATTTTGCGCCGCTCCTCCGATGATTTGGTATCTTTTCCTCGCATTTTTGAGTCTGCATAAGAAGATACAACTCGAGCTAATGCAGATTGGTTCTCGTCATCATGAGCATTGACGTCGGCACCGTGGTCGAGAAGGCTCCGTATCAATTTCATGCTGCCATGAGCACATGCACAGCGCAAAGCAGAACCATGCTCTGGCGAAGACCGACCAACATTGACTCCTCGGTCCAAGAGGAGTTCGGCGATAACCGCGTGGTTTCCTTTCACGGCAGCGATAAGTGGGCTTTCGAAATAGCCCCCAAAGATATTTATATCCTCCATCCCCTGGAGCAAATGACGAACAATTTCCTGACTACCCAAGTATGATGCAAGGTGTAAGGCGCTGCCAAAGGTCCTTAAGGTCGTGTCCATCTCCGCGCCCGCTTCGAACAAGCTTTGGACGACTTGCTCGCATTGCCTGATCTCGTTGAAACCCGGCTTTCGTTGGGTCTGTGTGGCATAGTAGATGTCAATGTCGAGCATTGAATCAGGAAGAGGAAGCTGCTTCACAAGAGACTGGCATGACTCGGGCTGTGAATAGCTCCAGAGAAACGGTGCCACAGTTCCTTCCAGCGCCGCTATCAATGGACCTCCATATATGGGGCTGCGAAATGTGACATTGGCACCTTGATTGAGGAGATATTGCACAATCTCTGGTCTCAAGTGGCTTGCTGCAACGTGCAATAGAGGAGCGTCGACACCGTCATGTTCATTGACATCAATCCCTGTGTTGACCAGCATCTCTACCGCTTCCAGCACTCCCGCTGAGCAAGCCTGACGAAGTAGGTCGAAAGACGGAGACGCGACACGTTCCAATAATAGAAAAATCGTTTCAGGATCGCCTCTTTCCATTATCTCAGATAGAGCTTCGCCACAAACTTCCGCTTCATGCTGAGAGCCAGACAACGTTTCGAGTAGCAGCTCAATCACCATGTGCTGGCGATTGTTGCATGCCTTAGCAAGTGCGTTTCTCTTGGCCAAAGGACCGCCAATGATCGCCCCTGCGTTCAACAACTCTTCGACAATCTCCAGCTTGCCGTCCTCCGCTGCTTCCGATAGTGGAGTACTGTCTACCGCATGGTTGACATCTGCATAGGCATCAAGAAGTAAACGAATGACCGATAGGTGCTTTCCACTAATGGCAGCTATCAAAGGCGTTGCAGAGGACTCATTTGTTCTCTCAATATCTGCTTCGTGATCCAGCAGGAGTCGGACCACTGAAGGATGTCCTTCCGCGCAAGCTGCATTCAGAGGGGTGGCTTCATTGTTTGGCATGTAGTAAGAGCGTTCGGGCTTAATACCGGAGATATTGACATCAACACCACTAGCCAATAAAAGCTCAACCAATACCGCGCGTCCTTGCTTGCACGCTGTGATCAAGATGTGCTGTTGGGACAAATTAGCTGTACTTACAGCAGCTCCGGCGACGAAGAGAGCCTTGAATATCGCGTCGCTCTTTGACTCAACTGCTATGTGTAATACAGATTTGCCTTTATCTTCATGGCGGAGGTTGACATCAGCGCCGCAAGCAAGGAAACCGCGAACAATGTCCTCGTGGCCTCCAAGTACGGCAGCACGCAAGGCCGTACCATGAGCTCCACCAACGATGTTGACGTCGGCACGAGAGTCCAAGAGGTGATCAACGATCTCGATGTTACCAACACGAGAGGCAGCTTGCAATGTTGTACCATAATAACCACCCGTCCTATTTACGTCTATGCCACGCTGAAGTAGCAGTTCGACGCATTCTCGATCTCCAGCCATGCAAGCCATCTGAAGTAAGAGACGGTATCGGGAGTCATCCGTTCTTTCGTTGGGCAGACGAGTCAGTAGGATTCTGACGACTGCGCCGGGTCCGGTGCTCAAGACATCTGTTATGGAGGTTGAAGTCGTAAATTGGCCATCGCCTCCACGTGAATTCCGGTCGAAGAACGATAGAGCTTCATTTAAGGCTGCAGCTTCGCATGAGTAAACCGAGGATTCTGATGCAAGGGTCTTAAGAATGGCTTTAACGATTGGCGAGCCATCTGTCTCCCGGCGGGCAGCAGCCTCAAGAGGGGTGCCATGCTTCTTAGTCGCCGGTCCAACACGCGCACCTGATGAGATGAGTTTCCGCACTATTTCAACAGTACAATATGCCGCAGCAATATTCAACGGATAGCGATTGTATTTGTTTGCCCCATTAGGATCGGCCCCTCTCGCCAGTAGTATTTCGACGCACCGTTGTTGAGATAAAATATCGGCTTCTATCCAGGCCGATTGATGATGTTGCTGAAATAATCCAAGTTCGGGCTTGGGAGCAAAGCGTTCGAAGCCGAGGAGAGCAGCTTGAAGCGTACTGAGTTTGCGTGTAGTTACATTCTCTTCATCAAAATCGTGAGATAATCCACAATCAGAACATCTATCACCTCCACTAATGTATCGTAGTTCCTTCACAGCGGTATTGACATCAGCCCCCTCTGTAATCAAGTATTGGACAGCTTCTTCATGACCGTTTCTCGAGGCAGCTTGCAAGCATTGGTGGAGTGTCTTCTCAAATGAGTCTGTTGGTCTACTGTGTTGGATCAACATAGGTAGAATGTCCATAAAGCCATTGCCAGAAACGTTGATGAGGGCTGCAGGATCGATAACGATGTTCTGGCGTTCAGGATGGTTCTTCAACCAGTACACCACAAGGGGACGGTTGTGCTTCCGTGAGGCTTGGCTGAGACCGCTAGAATACTGCTGAACCCCGAGCACCTTCTTCGCATCGCGTTTTAGAATTAGTAATAGAGTTTTTTCGTCTGCCCTGGCGCAGGCCGACTCTAGAGTTTTCGCCAGCTCCTCCAACTTGATCTCGGTTATGCGGTCAAATACGGCTTTCATAACATCAACTCTACTATTTGCGGCGGCGGTGGTCAAGGCTTGTCCGTACAAGTGACGGGAAACAGCATCGGTACAGCGTTGGGCCACTAAATCCTGTCCTCGTCTAAATATCGGCAGGTGACATCCTTTGCTGCCTATGTCCAGTATTAGGCGAGCGGTTGAATCACAATCATAATGCTCCTCCGAGGACTCTCTAAAGAACCCTCTTTTGCGCAAGCATGGGTAGTTGATCGGGGATTTTGCTGTCTAAAAATCTATCAGCCTTCAACGTGATTCAAACCTTTCGCAGTAGGGCGACAGATGCATACACTTTCGACTTGGGCTAATCCGAGCATCTCTTCATGATCTATGAGTAAATTTACCACTGCCAGATGGCCCTGCAATGCTGCAGCTTTAAGAGCTTCCTTTAAGTCCTCTGCACCTATTCGGTCGGAAAGTAATTTAGCGGCCGCCTGTTCATGCCCGTTCTCGCACGCTTCTTTGAAGGCTGCAACAATCTCTGATTCTGGAAAATTCAGTTCGTCAAAGCGGCCCAGAAGCAGCTCAATCACCGCAAGGTGACCTTTTGCAGCCGCTGAGCGCAACGGATGGTTCTCGTCGTTAGGGTAGTTATACATCCTTCCACTTTGATCGCGATAGGGCTGTGGTATTCCGTAATCGGTAATGATTGTTCCTCGTACCATTTCAACCACCAGAGAGGTTTCTGTCACAGCAGCTCGTTCGCGCCAACTCATGGATGCTGGCTGATGGTCTTGGGTAGGCTTCCTCTCCAAGGATCGACTCGGAGAAGTGTCACGTAAAGGGTTCCAATACGGACTCGGGGGGCTTCGACTACGAAACACTGATGGTGGTGGAGTGTGCCGTGCTATGTAACCCTTATCAAGTAAGAGTCGTACGATCCCCTCATGACCACCTTCTGAAGCGGCATGGAAGGCGTCGCGCGAGAATCCTTCTCGATGTACGTCAGCACCAGCATCAAGTAAGATCTCCACTACCTCTCGATGGCCACGGTGTGCAGCAGCTTGGAGAGCCGTTCCGTAAAGCCCACCCTCGTTGTTCACGTCTGCACCATGGCTCAGAAGAGCTCTAGTAATCGATTGATGGCCTCGCATGGCCGCTGCTTGTAACGGTTCGCCAAACGAGCTAGAAACGTGGAGGCTTGCGCCAAGTCTGAGAAGAAGCCATACTGTAGATTCATGACACATAATTGACGCCGCACGGAGAGGTGTGCCTAGTACGCCTTCTTCGTTTGCATCTAGTCCCTTCTCTAGCAGAAACTCAATCATGGCATCCTGCCCGCCAAGAGCGGCTGTTGCGATAGCATCCTTTGCCATGTCTGTTCTCGGGTTGTTCAATTTTTGCATATATCGTTCAACCACTCCCATGCGGCCCTTGAAGACGGCAACTTGGATGGCTTTACATCGTAACGATCCAAGCTCACCGTACAAAGAACCATACTTCCTCTGTAAACAATGAAGAACCTCTGTAAACCCTGCTTCAGCCGCTTGTTGGAGAACAGAATCAAATTTACCTTGGTCGGATATGTCGAACTTGCCGTCTAACAGCAGCAACGCGGTGTTTTCATGGCCAGCTAGTATAGCATACTCAAGAGCGCTTCTTTGTCCTATCTTTGGTTCTGCGCCATGGTCCAGCAACATTTTAACAATATTGACATGCCCGCCGAAGCAAGCTGCATGCAACGCATGACCGAATTTGCCGCCGATTGTGTTGACCTCGACTTCATGTTGAAGCAAGCGCTGTACAATAACCTCTTGACCGGTGGCGACGGCCAAATACAGTCCGCTTTGCCCAAGGTCATTGGTTTGGTTCCAGTCATATTCTGTGATAACAGCAAGGTCATCGAGGATGGGACTAAGTCCGAATACGCATGCGATAAATAACGGACTGCTATCGGAGTGTATCACCGAATGAAGTTTCTTCGTCAATGCATGATCGTTAGGCATCTCTCTAGTAAATCTACCAATCTCTTCTATTCAATCAATAAATGCAAGAGCGACATCCTCTTCATCGAATATAAACTTTCGCATCTTGCTAGTTATCAATTGGTCATCTCCGTTGACCAAGGTCAGTCTGCAGTGTTCTGGCCAATAAAGAGCGCTGTAGTGGTTGAAATTGTTTCTGGAAGACAGATCGCTCTCCATCTTGATTGGTAAGCCTTCAAGACAGATATTTAGACAGCTTGTTGTAGCAACACTGTGAATGTAGCATGGTCCAAATTTCTCTCTCGTCGCAAGGAACTCCTGGAAGGATATGTGTGCGAAGCGCAATACATTCAGTTCAGTGTCTAGTACAACTAGATTTGAACAAATGTCAAACAATGCAGCCAAAGTTAATTCTTCTCGTGGCTGTGGCAGGAATCTCGCCATTGCCTGGATGATAGCTTCAGGAGATAGAGTCTCTTGCGCAGATAGGAGTATAGAGAATAATTGTCTAGCGTAGCTTCGAGTGTGCTGGCCTGATGTTGACATTCGCGCGAAGTCTGCTTCGTAAAGTTCTTTTAACGTGTCCTTCGGGAGTGTTTGCATCGCATCTCTGATATTGGTCTCTGTCTTCAGTCGACAAAGGTTCTCTATTTGTCGCGCAGCCTAGATGAATCTATGAAGTTGAATGCGTGAGACCAACCATAGAATATGCGAACTTACATTTCTCCGGCTCCTGCTATCAGCACACTTGTTAAGGCTTGTTTGAGACTGTCTGATACAATCCCATTGAGCATTCTTCGATTCTGGATGGCTATAGAAACCTCTTGGTGTACGAATTCATCTATGTCCTGATTAATATGCTTCTTTTGAATCCTTACAGCCAGTACATCAGGGAGTAATGCATGTATGTTGCTGTCATCTTTACTTGTGACAAAGACTTTGACAATGTCTAAGGAGTCTTGGGCGATCTGGGTCAAGGCAACCAAGAGAATATGTCTCGAGCTGGACTCGATCTCATCCACAGCATCTAAAACAATGGTCGCTGGATTCGCGGCTGTAGTGTCAAGGATTAGCCTAACACACTCGTTTGCCTGAAGTCTTCTTGGTTCAAAGCCATCGAGTTTTGCTTCTGCTTGTCGATGTTCGAATTCTCGCGAAACTCTTTCGTGAATGATTGGTGAGGTCCTATCGCCGATAGTCAGCTGCTTTAGAATGCTTCGCAGAATCTTATTGGGGCTGCTTCGGTCGGGTTCAGTTGAATTCTTTGTGCAATAGAAGTACGCTATTGGAGCAGGCGAGATTTGTCCAGAGCTCTCCCTTGAGAAGGCATCCACGACGGCCGATGCCAATGATGTTTTTCCAGACCCGAGAATACCGTGTAGCAAGAATATAAATGATGAACTACTGTTCCGCCAGTCTATGTATTGGTGATGATCCAGTAGCCATTGGCCTGAGCCGGGAATTCTACTGTCGGAGTGCCGCTTGTGGTGACGAGAGAATGGTACTGGCGAGAGCCACTGGAGTAATTGTAGATATTCACTTTTTTGTAGCACTTGCGCAAAGATGCTTGACTGATCAATCAGTCGCTTGATAGGGTCATTGAGTGATGAAAGAAGACTATGCATAGCTGCGACCCCGTTCGCGGTATCGATCCGTATATCAGCAGTGAACACTTCGAGGAGCCTCGAGATCTGGCCGTCAAGGACCGTGATCTTAGCCATCTGCTCATCTTCAGAGAACTTGACTATACTCTTCATCAGGCGGACTAGGCCCGTTAGCTTGATCGGTATCAAAAGCGAACAGATAACTGACCTTTCGCGGATGTCTGAAGGTACTTCCTGGCCTTAGCAAGAAAGATCAGGATCTCAGCGTAGAGACGCACGATCATGTCCTCGAGTTGATCACGTGCCGGCGATTTGCGTTGGAGATATAAGTCTTCCAATATTGCGTATCGAGTAATGAGATGGGACACAGTCTCATGGTTTTCGATTGTCTCACCAAGGACTTTTCTATCGTTCAAGGCCATCTGACGAAGATCAAAATCTGGGTACTTAACTGAGGGTATGGCTCTCTACCTGTAACACCAAACGAAAAACTGCCCAGGCAGGCGCAGCATGGGCTGTATCAACCTGCATGGCAGCATCGCCAACTGCTATGAACTTCTCAACCCTGACAACAATCTTCTCGACGACGTCTCGGAGGATAATAACTTCTCCATTGCGCTTCTTGGACGTCCAGCACTTCTGCGCGCAAAGTAGTCTTTTCTGCTGTGCTTCCTTCAAGGCTTTAGAGAGTACGTTAGCACGACTGACTTTTGTCAGATCAAGACTGTTCTTAAGCTCGACTTCTAGAGTATCCAAAGCTTTGTTCCAGAGGTCTTGCGACGAACTTTCCTCAGAAAAGATCGTTGGCTTGTTCCGGGTAGGCATTTGAGCTCTGTTCAGACGCTTGCCGTCGTACTTGGTTTATTTTGGTGGTTTCGAGGCTCTGGGTCTCGGATGGACCACAGAATGCGATCGAGAACGAGCCCGCCTTTACAATTGATGGGGATCTTGAACTTGATGCGGACGGGTGTTAGATACTCTGAAGACATCATGTGAAACGTTTTCAATAAACGTCACTGGATCAAAAGGATTGGTGGGGTAGAGGCTTCAGGCAGCAATTTCGTGCTGCTTACTTTACAAGGCTGGAGTTCTGTACGACGGTGGTGCATATGCGGGCTCGGCCAACCCGCAGATCGTATACCCGCCTTCTTTTGCAAGTATGTTCTTCCGACGACAGATTTCATGAAGTAGTGAGGGCAAAGTAAAGTAAAGTAAAGTAAAGCAGCGCTTACCGGATGCACCATGTGGAGTGAAGCCGGGCCGATTGCCACGCATCTTAGCAATATAAGGTACTTACTTTACTTAAAGTCAATGCCAGCAATAATCGAACGGGTCGGCCTTGCAAAGGTACCACGCTCGTTGAGTACTTGTACTGCTAAAGTAGCAGTCCACCGTGCTCCCCAACAGCTTAACACTACTGTATTTGAGGTTGTGTACCTCGACAGTCACAGGCATATATATGCTTCAGTGGCAAGGTCAAGTCGACCCAGGGGAAAATATGCGCTCTTTCATCTACCTGAGCCTGCACGCTAGGTTCATCGACAACCCTCAGTGATGTGTGTAGCAATATCCTTTTCCTCGACAAAAGGATTCAGACAGCATCCTCAAGCTCCTTAATGGACTCCATAGTCTGCAGCACCAGTGTGCTCTACTTTCCAAAAACCTTTAGACTCTTCTCCAGCTCATTCTTAGGCTTGGGCCCCGGCTTCTCCCCCTCTGGTTTACCGAACACCAATTGTGCCTTCATACTCCAGGTGGTCGGAATATTGAATTCAGTCTCAAGGCGGACATCGATGAGCGGGTTGTAATGCTGCAGATTGCAGCCCAGGCCTTCAGCGTCGAAGGCGGTCCACATCACGTATTGATGCATACCGTTGGTTTGCTCAGACCCTACGGCGAGTGTGAGCAGCCGCATACAAAGGCCAGAGGATAAGACGGAAAAAGGATAGGAAGCCTGTACAGCCTGGGAACTTGTCTTCATAGGTCTTGAATTTCTCTTGAAACTCGCGGACTGTGGTGGTATCCTCGTAGCAGAGAACCTAGACACCAGCCTCAGTCAGCCTTACTTACGCGTCAAGGTTGAGTGGGTCCACCCACAGTCCCATAAGCCGCCTCGAAGCCCCCAAACCTCTGGTTTGCATACTCAAATTTGTCCGCCGGCAGTGCCGCCCTGTAAATCTCCCTCACAGCCTGCCAAAGCTTCTTGTGCTCGTTCTTCAAGACCAAGACTAATCGCGTTGTCTGCGAGTTGAAGGCGCTCGGGACATTGAGGAGAGTGTCTTCGACTATCTGCTGAATCCGAGAGTCTGGGATGGGGGATGAGTTGCTGAGACTGTAGACGCTGTGGCGGTCTTTAATGGCATCGAAGAAGGTAGTGGTGTTTGCCATCTTGATTCGATCGGTATCAGGCTTGGAGAAGGGAGAGGTGGTGTTGAAGGTCCGAGTGTAGATTGGGATTGGAGATGCCGATGAGGGAGATTGGGAGATTGCGGAGGCTGTTGGTGCGAAAATTGGTCTATGGAGGAAAGAGCGGACGAGTGATGCACGCTTTATAAGAAAACTAGCCATACCATCAAGCAGATGTGAGTTCAGTAGCAACGTAAAGGCAAGAAATAGTAGAGACGCTAGAGCTGCGCGAGTCGGCGGGCGCATTCCGAGAGCATTCCAAATCAAGGGAGAGAGCCATTATGGAAATACCGAAGGCGGGCATGCTTGGTAAGATGGGGAATCTCGGAGCCCGTACGTACCTTAGATGACATAAGAGACTTGAAGGTTTGATAGTGTAAGGCGTGCTTGACGGTTCATAGATAAGCAAGGATTCAGAGACGCGGGACACATTCCGCTTGCTCGTCTTGTTGGTCGATACTTCTTGACCCACAACTCCACAATGAACAATGTGCGCTAAGTTCAGGCACCTGCAACTGAATGCGTCGTGCGCGGATGAAATGCCATGAGCGGCCGGACGATACTGCAATCAATAATTCAACAACAAGACATACTGGCATCTAGAGTCGCTGCTTGACATCAAAGTGACACAATATTGGCAATCTGCATGGCAATCGTGCTCGTCCGCTACATCGAGCCCTGTACTCATTCCTGGACGTTAAGAAAAGTGAGTGCACGATCTCGTTCGTGGATTCCTCGTATCCGTGACTCTTTCGACTCTCGCCCGATATTCACTCTGCTGTCTCCGCAATTCGGAAACTTTCGTGGGGACTTTGTATTAGGTAAAGCGTCAGTTAATAAGACTAATGATCTCGACGGTATATACAATATGTCTTGCCCCATTTATATCAATCCTCTTGAGAAGCGTTATCGTGTGGTGTTGTCATCTTGAAAAACATCGCAGACCATAAAGACAATCCCACGTCGTCTAGCCTTTGGTCAAGTCAATCTCCATTCAGACAAAGCTCCGTCGTTCGAGCGTCTCATGGTCTCACTCGCCGCCTCCCCTCGTATCGGCAAGTCGTTATTCCTTCAGAAAATGATTGATCCTATAGTAATGCATCCAAGGCCCTCTGCCATCATACCTTAAACGCAAGAATACCAGCAGACATGCGAAGATATACCTCTACTGTTTCAGGAGACGAGGTACGCCCACTCCGAATATTCAACTTTCACCATTAGAGACCAGGACTGTTTCTATCGGAGAGGCTTAGATCTTTGATTTCCCCCGGGCAATTCCCAGACAGGGTTCCCGGCTGGCATCTCGTGATACCGTTCGCTTGACAGCTCTTGTATCTCCGGAACAATGTGACGAATGTGATTCATGTCTCCCTCCGGCGGCGGCTCGTCCAGCAGACTACGTTGCGGAGCGTTCTGCCTTGCAGGCTTGCGTCTTCTCCACCAAAGGATGCCAGCAAGCACGCCAATGGCAGCACATCCGGCTCCAATGCCTATCCCGATCTTTGCGCCCCTGCTTATTCCAGAGGATGCAGTCGCGCTGTAAGTGGCGGGAGGTGTGCTTTGAACAGGGGCAGGGCTTATGATAGTTCGCGTCGCGGCGGCGGCGCTGGAAGTACGTGAAGCGCTGGGGGAACTCGTCGAAGTTGCAAGGGAGGTGGAGCTAGAGCTTCGTCTCGTCGCCGTACTGGCACCTGCTGCGACGGTCGTGATCGGAGTTCCAGCTGAATCCAAGCGAAATCTACCGACGCCAGTATTGCAACAATCTTTCGTGTGGTCGCAGCAGTAGTCCAGGGTGTTATGGGTAGCGTTCGCGCAGGTAATCAAGTCTGTACCACCAGTACTCGCAGCTAGCAACTATTAGAACTTGGTAGAGGTCGACGTCGGCTCCAGGAGCGAAGTCGATCACAAACCCAAGCAGTACTGGGGACAGTCGGGCGAACCCCATGATCGGTCTGTACAAGCACCCCGGATGATTCCTTGGTTGCCACTGCCGCACAACCCATTGTCGAGACAGGTACTCCCTACACTGCAGCAAGCGCTGACGTTTGCAGCCAAGTTACAAGCGTAATTGCCACCGGCAACTCTCTCATCGGGGTAATAGCATATTGGTACGTTGAGGTTCTGGGCTAGGACACCAACTGCAAGCAACAAAAGTGATAAAGCTCGCCACCCATGGCTAATCGAACATGGAAGCAACATCGTGATTGAAATACAGCTAGCAAGAAAAGATCAACGTCGAGACGTATTGGCGACTCCAGAGCCAACAGGATGTTGGCGCGCCAGGCATGTTGGTCAGCGCAAGTCGTAGGCTCTCCAAAGTCACCAAATCCTTCAGGAGCAAGGATCATATATCATACCCCTGAGCATACCCCCCCTGGAACTGCAACTTTCGTTCTCTCATTCCGAGAGATTGACAGCCATCCATTATACTCTCCCACTAATATTTCCAAACTCCGTGCCGCCCCCGTTGCGCTCCAGCATCGAGCCTGCAATGTCCAAAAACTTCAGCTAATCAGCGGGCTGCCAAAGCCGCTGAGGCTGAGACCTCCCTGTTTCAAAAATACGCTCGTCCATTTCTGTTGGCCCAAAAAGGCATAGATCCTCGCTGTAGCCGCCCGGCAAACAAGTGCCTACGGCACCAGGTGCCGGCAAAAGTCATGACCCATTTTAGGCGAGCCCACCAATCTAAAATGGTTCATGACTTTTGCCGGCATCTGGTGACGGTGCGGCTGGCTTCCTTCCAACATTCAAGCCCACACTTACTTTATGCAACGCTACTTCCTTCTTGTTGCATGGACTATAAAATAGGCTTCGAGCCATTGAGAGGCCGAGAGTGATAGGCAAAGGCTTGGGAATTCATTATCTGATATCTATAGACAAAGCGTGGGACATGCACACCCTCATCGAAGAGAATACTCGAAACCGAAGTCTCCAGAGTCGGCAATCTTCCAGTGGACATGCGGACCTGAATAACCGGCAGTGGGATTCTGAATAGGACTGAAGTTTGAAAGAACTTGACGGTGACACAACTCTACGCTAGGTATCTCGACCAGCACACTTCCACGGCAAAGCAGTCAACTCCTCTTTCTTGCTCAAAGGAGCTGGGACCTTGATGTTCCAGATTCGTGTGGAAAACCGGCCTGAGTAGATCCAGGGCCAAATGTTCACTTCTGACTTGTACCTTCGAAAGCGCTTACCAAGCTTGATGTGCCCGAGTCGAGTATTGGCAGAAGACATCAAGTCGCCCGTGCATCAAGATTTTGGTGTTCTGCTAAGGCATCTTGGTTGCAAGCACTGGTGGATACTAGACACATTTTCTCGACCATGGGGCATCAAAAACCGCCCCAATCGCCACCGCTGACCTTTCCTTTCTTCTTACCCTTCTTAGAGACATAGGGCGAGTCCACTATGCCAGAGCTGTCGCGAGTACTCCTTGTAGCCTCAAGATTCTCCATGCTCTGCCGAACCTTAGCCATAACTTCGACCACAAACTCCCTATCATCTGCCGTCTGTGAAGTGAACAGAGCATCCACCTCAGGTCCCTTGAACTTAGTGAAGTGAGTGGCTACATAGCTCGTAACAAGATGACGGAGAGGATCGACCGGCAACTCACTAACACCAGTCTCTCGGTAGGCGTAACGGATGAGGGCAACCATGTTCCCGATGATAGGACTCCCGGCGTTAGGAGACCCTAACTCGACAAGCAGGGCGCGTAAACGTTGCCAGGCCATGTTCTTCAGTTCGGCAAGGTCTTTCTGACATGCTATGACGTACATGGTAGCATGCGTCATCAACGTTGCCCCATAATCGTACGAGTAGAAAGTGTCGTCCTCGTAGCGAGCGTATTGGTTGGCAAGCATCCATATATCAAATATTTCCGCGTGAGACATTTCCTCAATGGCGTGACATCCCTCCCAGGTGAGATCCTTCAATGGAGTTAGGGGTGCTGTCTTTGTTGGTTCTATGTGCGAAGTGCAAGATCTGGGCGAATCAGGCTGAGGCGCCGGCTCTGGTTCCGGCGCAAGATTCCACTCTTGCTCCTGAAGTTCGATGGGAAAGTCTTCACGGGCTGTTCCTTCTTCGTGAGCTTCGCCCTCGGCGGGTTCGCAGCGATGTACGTCCGAGTCGTGCTTGTCAGGTCTAATGACTTCCTCGGGGCGTGGGATCGTGTAATCGCCAGTATAAAGCCACCCCAAGAACTTCTCGACGATGTCTGCGCTCCATTCTGGCCATACAATCTTACGATCCTGGGTTTCCGAGGCCCACCCGGCCACGACTTTCTCGAGGACACGTGACTCCGCAAGAACACCTGCATGGGCGTAGAACACATCTTCTGAAGGACCAGCGAGGATCTCGAAGACTGGCGTCTGATAGGCTCTGCACAGTGAATGTGTCAGCCACTAAATACCATCGTGACTGTTGATCGACTACAAACCTAGTGAAGCGCAGATTCTCCATAGTAGATACGACCACCAACCAGACTTGGAGCGAGCTGAGGTTATACAGAGATCAGAAATGAGGAGATATGCGGTCCGTGTTGCTGCTCCTCGCTTGCATGCACGATGCCGTGTTTGCTGAGACCTTGTCTGGCTACTTGCCACCTCGCAAACGTTCCTGGTTGTGTATACAATGTTCGAGTAGCTAGGGTAAGAAGTAAACTCTTTCGTTGATCGATCTTGTGACAGTGATTGACCCTGTGGCGCGGTTTGATGCGTTGAGCAATGCGTCTATTTCAGATGATACGAATAGTATGTCGCTCTGGTTAGGCGCCAAGATGTGACTGCTTATTGGTCGGTCGGAGGGGCTCCCACTTACTGATAAGCAAGTATAAGCAGGGACAATGGTGAAGTGTTTCACAACAACCCCAGTGCCAAGTAAGAAGCCCAAACTTACTGGCATCAAGGGCACCTCGGACAGAATTCTAGGAAGACCCCCATGTTTAACATTGCCTAGGCCATAGCCGATAGATGTAGCATCACTGACGTCTGAATCAAACTTCGGCCGACCGGACACTTATGGACCATCAATAGTGCTCTCAATCATTGAAGTAGGATGTACAATGCAAATTGTCATCGAGCTCTACTGTACCGGTGGAAAAATGACTTGCCCTGCCCCAGCTCGCATTAGGAAAATCAGCTAAAAAACGCTACATGAACGATCAGAATTTAGAGACAATAGGCGACAAGGGACCGCTTTGGAGCTGCGACCCGGTGTTCGAACGTTGCTATGAAAGACCCAGCTGGAAGTCTGCCACACGAAAGCACTCTGCTACGATATGGAATATTTCGGTAACGGCAAGAGCAGCTCTACAATTCCGGGTCGTCGGAAGCAATCGGGAAAATGGAGCGCGAGTCTGATGTACGTTCTTTGTCATTGCTGAGTTCTTAGTTCTTTGAAGTCGTTGACGACTCTGGTCAAGATGCTCATAAGCATAACAGCCACCAGCACTGTATAAGAGATAACTGCCTCCAAGAACCCGGACCAACCAAAATGCCCATTCACACACATCACAAAAAGTACCGAGAGTAATACATTGATCAGAACCAAGCTTGTCAACACTCTTCCGTATCGAATCCTGAATCCACGCCTGTTGCGGCTGGGGTTCGAAGCTTGGGCAATCGAAGCTTTCTGGGCTGGTGTCGTTACATCGCCTGCCTGGCTATGGTTAGGAAAGTAAGGGCCAGAAAGCAGGGATCCGTGCGGCCATTGGCTTTGGTAATCTTGTGCCTCCCTCAGACCAAACCCAGTATCGGCTTGGTTAGGCGTTGAGATTTGCACCGATCCAGAAGCACACTGCAGAGTTATGGGACGGCTCGAACTGGAAGCTTCTTCTGAGGCATCAAACGATAGCAGTAGCCCTTCGAAACAAGGCACGGGAGGGCTAAATCGGCTGGGGGCTTCATCAAGCGATGGAGTGTACCTCCTTCCTTGGATAGCGGAGGGAGCAACGGTCGTATCGTGCTCACTGATGGCTTCATCTTCTCCGCTGAGCGAGATCTCGGTTTTTTTTGGAAGATGTAGTGCTAGGTTGCTCATTAAGTTCTGGTTAGCCAAGTATGCTTGGATAGTCCGGTAGCATTCGTATGACTTACCAATATATAATTCATAAATTGTGAAACATGGTAGAAGTAGGAGGAAGACTGGCATCACCTGGCCAAACCCCATCGTGTTCTGGCTACCTGAAATCCCATGAGGCGGCGTATTACGCCTCAATACGATCGTTGCATCCACTCCATATATGATTTCGGCGAAAAGTGTGGAGATTTGACTCAAGAAGGAGTCGCTGAACTCTACAATAACTAATATAAACGCATTCTCGTAAACGCCGAAGCGACTGTTGCGGTTCCTCCTCCTGAATTCCTGATGTTGCCGGAAACGTCTTATCTCGCGTTCCGCTCTGATGATCTTGCCTCTTTGAACAATACTAAGTAAGGACATGGCGTTCTCGAATGGATTGGTCAGCCCTAGCTGCCGCCGTTTACGTTTGAAGAAGCTTCGTACGATCCAATCGGATAATGACCAATCCGGGTCGACGGAGAAAAGACGTACAATCCGTCTCATGTATAGTGTGAGTAAGAAGAACCAAATCAAGGCTACAGATAAAAGCTGCGAACTGTCCACATAGAGTGGAGCTTCTAAAACGCTTTGGAGTGGCAGCGAATAGTCATTCCTAGAGTACGCAGCAATTTGGGCGCACAAAAGCATACCTAGTACACCAATCATCCCAGCGACTCTCCAATTCCGCACAGAGGGGTTCTCAATGAAGTACTCGCGTAGCGTTCCAAGAGTTGCGAGGTGAACGGCGGAAGAAAACCATGCGAGCGCAGCGACAATATTAAAATGATAGAGGGTCATTGAGCATCTCTGCATGTAGCCAGTAGTCAAGACTGAGAGTCCTGTGACGAGCTGTTGATCGCTCAGTCCGAGTAGAAAGCGTTCCAAACCCTTCCTCCGCCTCTGCCTGGCTTCGCTGACATTAGGTGCAGTCGAGGCTTCGAAAAGCCTTGGAGAGAGGCCTGGGACGCATGAACAAAGTCTTCTAAGACCACTAAAGACTCGGGCAAGAGCCAAGTGATCCAGCTCATTCAGGATCGTTGGAGGTAGAGCATAACCGAAGTATCCGATAATCACAGCAGCGGGAACCAGGCTCGCGCTCAGCAGGAAGGAGACTAGTGCCTTCACCAATTGTCATTTACGATTGTATCGGGGGTGTGTTCTCTAAAAACAGGCATCTACTACACACTCCAATACCCGCAACATCCGGGTCAGCTGGCACCGGCTGGTCAGACAACGTGCAGCTGGTGTTCTTTGAGTTTCAGTTGCCCATTGCTCATAGAACTAGAAAAGGGTAGATCCTGTCTAGTGCTTGGTTTGACATTGAGGGAGAGTATAAGTACATGGCCATGAAGGAGGTTGGAGGGGCCAGAGCGCTTTCAGCTGCTGTCTGCTCTGACACTGTAGTGATATACCGACCGACGGCGAGGACAAGATCCTCCAATAGAGGAGCCCCCACAGTCTGCGTGGTGTGGCTGAGGCGCAAGGCAGCCTTGCTTCCAAGATCAAGACCGACAAAGTGTGCCTCACGCTTTTCGATTGGCCGGATATTATTGAAGAATGAAAGGTGGTCACCGATCGGGACATTCTTAGGCAGAAACAGCATTCGGGTTCGTGACTCCGCATCGTTCTGATGGCGTGATGTCTTCAGCCGCCCAGCATCATCTGTTGATCCAGTGGCCAGTGGCAGTCGATGTCGACACGCGGAGCGCGTTCCTTACATAGCCTCGAAATAGGCCTTCGATGATCTTTCCCGCTTCTGGCGGAGGCGCTCCACTCTTGAGAAGAGCCGCAGCTCTTGCTGGGACTCATCTCGCTGATAGAAGCACCGAATTGTCTGATACGAAAGCAAGCTAAGGTAATAGAAGGGAGAAGTAGGTGCACTCTTGAAATACATCGTCGGAAAGTCGGGCCGAACTCAGCCGCACGCTTACCCCCCGCAGTAGCGCCCTAGTGTCGTCCGCTGGAGCTTGGGACCCTGGAGGTCGCCCGAAGGAGCCTCTGAAGCCTAGAGATCATCCCCGGGGACGACTGCCTAGAGGTAACCCACCATCTTACCTATAGCCCCTAAAGATCCCCCATCAGCCCAGTCCTGACACACCAAGAACTTCCAGCATCCTCCATAACAATCAATCATTCAACCCCTAAAAGACTCTCAACCACCACTTCTCCGCCCTCCATCCTCCACCCACCTCAAATGCCCCCCTCCACCACCCTCATCCGCCCCCCCACCCTCCTCACCTCCACCTCGGTCTCCACCTCCCCCCCTTCCCCTACCTTCACCCACCCACCCCTCACCTTCCTCACCGGCACCTGGCACATCACGCACTCCACCCTCCCCATGTGGCGCTCCAAGCGCAACGTCACCATAACCTACACGTCCCTCGCCCCCTCCACCTCCACCAACCCCTCTCCCCCAACCGCCCCCTCCACTGCCTCCACCGCCCCCGCATCAGCACCACTACCGCAACTCGACGACCACGTGCAGTACAAAAGTGCCGAGGGCGGCAAGACGCACAGCATCCGCGGCGTGGATACAGCGTGTGGGGAAGACAGCGGGGTTTGGGAATGGAGGGGGAGGAATTGGCTGATGCTTGTG
>JAABUS010000847.1_pt1 | contig 72657 bp, 87 predicted proteins | sample 5560161 | NCBI WGS metagenome assembly JAABUS01 (sample SAMN10711885, study PRJNA513376) | rock metagenome | isolation source: Antarctica rocks | place: Antarctica: Victoria Land, Trio Nunatak nord | collected 2016-01-04
GTAGAGTAAAAGCTTTCGATACAGGTATCGAGTTGCAGCATCGTTTAGACGTTTCGAGGAGAGTCTTAGATTCCGTAGGCTGGAAAAATCTCCCTCCAGATGTTGTATGATGCTGTCTATCATTTCCTTTGAAAGATCGTTCATCTTGGATTGGGTAGGCGTCGAACATCGAGCCATATTAGTGCATGCACGCCTGGAAAGCTTCGGGAGGGCAATAGTAGGACTTGGTCTCGGTGAGATAGTCGTAGCCTGATATCTCTTTCGAGAAGAAAAGGCCCGAAGTAAATAGTGGAGACATGATTCTTGTCAAGCCTTTATAAAATCCCATCAGAGAGACAAATTGATCCACGAGTTGTGATATACAGAAGACAACACTCTTCCCCACCACTCATAGTCACATTAAAGTGGTAAATATTCTAGCAAAGTCATAACATGTCTACATAAGAAATGTTGAAAAGACGCCTGTGTCATGGTATGTTAGGTCTTTTAAATACAAGTAAATATTCGACTTATATGTCTGCAAAGATCTGTGAATGATGAAGGGAATAGAAACAATAAAGCTCCGACTTGTATAACTTTGTTCAAATACTACGATAGGTTCCATAGTATCTGTGGCAGTCTTGATTGGAAGCATGCATCATTCTCTCATGTCAACTTGCTGGCTCAAGTGTGTCGACAAATCATAGACGGAAGAAACCAACCGAGTGAAAAGTGACTAAGATGGCTCTTCTCAAGGCTATTGTCAGTCGCTGGACAAGCCCTTTTCATGGTAAGAATAGTCAGGATATTGAAACAGTAGTGATATAGTAAAACACTGAGTTAAGAGAGCGAAGTTTTGAAAGGATCGGTACTACTGAGGAGAATACGAGTAAAATAAAGGAGTAGAAACAAGAGGCAACAGCTTCGAATACTGAATGTCAAACCTCTTGCGCACTGTAGCCTGTTATACAATTGCCACGCAGTGCTCTCTCGAAGGAGGCTTGAAATCAGAGCGAAAAAGCTCACGATCGAGTTGCATATGTGAGCCGACTGTGAGCCAAATAGTTGCTGAGAAGGTCTAGTCATCGGCATCGCTAAAAGTATTCAGTAGCCATAGTAGAGATACTTAAGAGAACAAAAGCAGATTACTATCCAGATCTCTAACTGGACAAACAGCAGAAGAAACGAAATTACCGTTGATCGACTGTCTGCTTTTCGTAAATTGTACTTTGGTACCGTCTGCTCAAGTCCTCTATGTGACTCATTGTGTACTCTTTGTTTGTTGAGATTAATGACTTTGGTTTTGCCGAATGATTCAGGTGATGTTCTAGATATCCCGCGGATACGCTAGTTTCAGGTTTGTTTACCGTACCTACCGTACGTAGATACAGTAGTACCTCATGATAAGGTACCATGTACCTGATCACCCTGGCGAATGACCACGATTCTCGTCATATGATGAACGCTCCGTAAATGAAGTAACCGGAGGACCCTCGACTTCATTGTCTTCTCTTGCACAGTTCCAACTATAAGTCCACCATGACCAGAAGCAATATTGTCAATGTACTTCCCGTTTGGCCCTGCAGCATGCCACCTCAAACTGAAGCTCAAATACCAGATTCCCATTCCTTCCAAACCTTCAATGACAGGAAGGAAGCCACACTATCCGGACCATCCGAAGTAGATATCAAGGCATACACCACCCCTTTCCTTGACTTCATATCTGCAAACCCTACTGTATTCCATGCAGTCGATCATTTCGCAAAGCGACTTGTGTCCCATGGCTTCACGAAGCTATCAGACCGGGAGTCCTAGACGAGCAGGCTCTCCGGAGGCGGAAAATACTTCTTGGAACGCAATGGCAGCTCGCTTATTGCCTTCGTTGTCGGTGACGATTACAAGTCTGGCAACGGGGCTAGCATTATCGCCAGTCATGTTGACGCTCTTACAGCAAGACTGAAGCCAATTCCAAAACTGTCTACGAAAGCAGGATATGTACAGCTTGGAATCGCGCCTTATGCTGGAGCGCTGAATACTACGTGGTGGGACCGAGATCTGGGTATTGGAGGACGGGTTGTCGTCAAAGACAGCAAGACAGGCAAAATCCAATCAAAGCTGGTGAAACTCGGATGGCCGATTGCTAGAATACCGACTCTGGCGCCGCATTTTGGTGCAGCAGCAGATCTATCGCACCCTAATCAAGAAACACAAATGGTTCCAATTATTGGCTTGGATAATACAGACTTGAACGGTCAGCAGAGGGAACCAGAATCGACCTCAAGTGTCCTGGGAGGGGCAGGGGCTTTTACTGCAACGCAGCCGGAGAATTGAACATTCGGGACTGTAATATTCATTCCGAGCTCTTTTCAACAGGACACTCACTAATGTTTTGCAGATAGCACCATCATCAATTGGGAGCTCGAATTATTCGACGTACAGGGAGCACAGCTCGGGGGCCTGGACAAAGAATTTATCTTCGCTGGACGCATCGACGACAAGCTCTGCTCATTTTCCGCGATTGAAGCTCTGATAGCTTCCTCCTCACATGCCATGACGGCCGCAGACGCTGACACTCCAGAGAATCACAATGGAATTGTCAAGGTTGTGGGACTTTTCGATGACGAGGAGATTGGCTCCCTCCTTCGCCAAGGTGCTCGCGGAAATCTCCTCCCAAGTACGATCGAACGTATCTGTGAAGCATTTGCAGGCAATAAATGCGGTGCCAATGTCCTCGCTCAGACATACGCAAATAGCTTCCTAGTCTCTGCTGATGTCTCACATGCGGTAAATCCCAACTTCTTGAACGCCTACCTCGAAAACCACTCCCCTCGACTTAATATTGGTGTCGCAATTCAAGCGGACCCGAACGGACATACAACAACGGACAGTATTAGCACAGCATTTCTGCAGCGTATAGCTGATAAGTGTGATTCGAAGCTGCAGGTTTTTCAGATACGGAATGACTCTAGATCTGGAGGAACGGTGGGACCTATGCTGTCATCGGCCATGGGAATGAGAGCTATCGACTGTGGGTTGCCGCAGCTGTCTATGCATTCGATAAGAGCTACAACAGGTAGTCTTGATCCTGGGCTCGGGGTGAAGTTGTTCAAAGGCTTCTTTGATCACTTTGAAGAGGTTGATGCAGAGTTTTCTTAGATGCTGATGAAGATCCCGGGATTGCTGCGCATTTCTCAGCGAGGACTTGCATTACCACTGTTTTGAATCTGAAGGAGAGGGCTCGGGCAGTGACACAAGTATACTGGGACGGAGCACCACTATAGATTTGACTCATAGATCCGGCGTGGAACAATAACCGAAGACATTACCTTTATATCATTTAAGTAATTCCTAGCTGCTGTTTCTCCGCAATCCTTTGGTCGATACTCTGGCTTGTCAAGGATTTTTCTTGGACCATGGCGCGATGCCAATGTCAGAAAACCAGAACGACTGCAAATACTGCGTTAAGCAGCGCTTTGAGGCCCGAATGCTGAAGCTCTTCTACTGATCAAGTGCGGGGCTGACGTCTGTGATGCTACCTCAACAGATTGGTGGGTAGGCGGCATCCCTTTATGAGCTGCATGCCTGGAGATGATAGGACCTACCTTACTGTTCAGCTTCTCTTAAGGCCAGGATACAACGTCAGCGGCCCTCTACATCTCTTACAGTCTTTTTTGAGGGGATTATCACCCTCAGGTACTAAGCCCTCATGACTTCACGCATTCTCGTTTTCCTGTGGGTACTGCTACGGCAATGAACTAGAAGATGCTTTCCGACGCCATCAATGTGAACTCACCTTTTGATTCGAAGCAGAATTTCTCCTCCACTGGCGGCCTTCTTACGGCTGTGAATAAGAATTACCCACTGCTTCACCAGCCGCCAGATCTGCGACCACTCATGAGATTTTCTTCTCAGGTGATGGTGCTGGGTACTTGATCGACAGATATATGTAAGTGCTGCACATGGCAGATTTGATGCCATTCTCCTAAGCTTCTGGAATCGGCTTTCTTGATTGATGGCAAGATTCGGAAACTTTACTGCGACCATTGTACGTAACTCAGCTTTCTCATTTGCGGTCTCGATATCCCTTCATACTAACTAGAGTTAATAGCTCTTCTTTCGAGATGTTCTATTCATCCCCTAAAAAATCACCTCTCACGATTGGTTCAAGACACAGCAAATCCATCTTTCATTTCATATTCCGAACCCACTTATCCACTCAATACACACCTATCTCACTACCCCATTCACCCCAATCCCCAGTAGGCCTCATTCACCCCATCTCATTCACACTCGAAACACCCAAAACATATGAAACTCCATCACCAACAACTCTATATAACCCCCACCGCCCCTCTCCTTACCCGATGCCCCTTCGCCCCCACCAAGATGCCCAATCATCTCCTGCCTAGCACTTACTCCGCCGAAAACCTCATATCCAGCTACTTATCCATACCAGCAAACCCAATGATGCCCAGCATCGATACCAAATCCCTGTGTTACCATCCCCGGGGTCTCACGACGCTGCTCAACCTCGATACCTCACTCACCACCATTGGGGCCGCGGATTTTCCGGCTCTTGTTCCGAGTGCTAGGTTTGTTGTCCTTGTGGCGTTGGTGGTGTTGGTGGGCGTGGGGCTGTATAGGGCTATACCGAGATTGAAAAGGTTTGCAGCGCTCGTACGCTATTTGGTGAGTCTTTCCTCTCTTGTCACTCCTCCAATGTGTCTTGCCCGCCGAAAGGGCAAAGAAAACAGCAATGATAACGCTCTCTCACCCTCTCCCACAATAAAAAAACAACAAAAACTAAGTGCGAAAGAATCCCGCCCACCCCACCGCCTCCACCTCGACCTCGAAGCCCAACCCCACCCACGCCACCCACAAACACCCTGGCCCGGCTTCAACCCCATCACCAACCGCTGGGATGCTCCACCTACGCCTCCCTCCTCCACCTCCGACTCCCCCTCTTATTCCTCCACCACTCCCTCCACCTCCTCGTGCGATTTCTCATGGGAACAGGAAAGGGCTCACTGGCAGCGGAGAGACCGATTCGAGAATCTGAACGATCTCGTGCCGTTTTTGAGCCCGGGAGAGAGGAGGGAGGTAGAGAGGGAGTTGGGGAGGTGGGTTGAGGAGGGGTGGTGCAGTGGGAGGGAGGGGTGAGGTGGCTGGAGGGTTTGGGGGAGTGAGGGGCTGAGGACGAGGGGAGTGGGAAGGTGGGATAATGAATGCTAGGGAAGGTGGAAGTTAGATAAGAGGTCTATAGGGAACAAGAATGGTTTAGACGGGACGATTTGCAAAGGCTCACAGTTGGTGTCGAATCCGTATGAACGTGCCGTGTGATGGGCTCTGGCTATGGTTCTCGGCGGGTGAGATGGCTGCAATTTCCCGAGGCTGGTTTATACCTAGAAATAGTAGGCTAGTCATATGGCGAGATAAGGGGAATCGAGTTCTGAGGGAAGTAATGGTGGGTTTTTATGAGGAGGTATTGGCTGCTTGCCGGTTTCATTGCGAGTGATGTTCGAACAAGTAACTTTGCAGTTGGAAGCGTTTTGAACGCGTGTTGCATCTTCGAACTGCTTTGTAATCCAGTACCCCAAAACATGTTCCGCATACCCCAAATACCTAACCCACCACGCCCACCCAAACCCGACTCACAACTCCCCCCTTACCTCCCCACCCCCAACTTTCACCCCCCTAACCACCCACAACGGATCCGGCCTCCCCCCCCACCACCCCCCTTCCCCCTTCCCATCACAAACCGTCACTATCTTCACCTCCCTCCACCCGCTCCACCACAGATAATCCCCCACCATTTGCAGTCTCTCCTCTTCGCTAACCCTTAACCACCTCCCCACGGCTTTGGTTGGGAAACACCGGTTCGATATCACCAGGTGTACCTTTCCGCCTGGTTCTGTGATTTTGAATAGAGAAGAGAGGACTTCGACGGGGTGGATCAGGTAGTCGATTGAGACGACGCAGGCGGTGGCGGATACTGGGGGGAGGGTGGTGGGGATGGTGGGGTTCGTGTTGAGGTCTTGGAGGTGGGCGGAGGATAGGATCGGGTTGGCGGCTAGCTCTGCTTTGTTCATTCCGAGGCCGAGAACCTCCAGTCCGTTGCCATCGCTGTTCTTTTTTTCCTTGAAGGCCAAAGCGGCCTTTTCGAGGGATGGCGGGAAGTGGCTGATCCAGCTGGAGCAGAGATCGAGGACTCGGCCGCGGGAGGGGAGGTTGTGTTGGTAGTAGGTGCGAAGGAGGGAGATGGCGTTGTCGTCGATGTGCGTGACGAAACGCGGGGAAGAGTAGAAGGAGGGGTCTGGTGACGGGTCGGCGCGAGTGAAGTCAGAAGGGGTGTAGGGGAACGAGGTGTGCCGCGGGGTGTAGGGGCGGGTGGGGAAGGTGGATTGTGGAGACGAGGGGGTTGTGGTCATGGTTGCGAAGAGAGCGGGGATGGAGAAGGAGAACAGCGGAAGCGGGCGGCGGAATGGGGGGAATGGGAGATGCATGGCTGCTGGGAGTGGAGGGAAGGGAGAACAGAGGGCGGTATGGGGCGGTGGTAATGTATGACGCGCTCATTCTGGGACGGTTAGCATGGTATGCAGTGGAGAGTTGGTGATCCATTGCGTATGCGTTCGGCGTATGTTGACTAGGATTGATTGGTATTCTATATCACGGTGCCAGTATTCCACGTGAACACTTGGGCAGTTGCTGTTAGAATTCGATGTCTAGGGAGGGAAAGCCATCATGTTCAATCTGCGCCAAAATCGGCTGTTTAGCGCGAGGAAGCACAACCCTAACCCTAGTTTTCCGGTGGTTCAAAACATTTCTCGACACAGTGGACAATCATGGACTCTTCCGTGAAAACCATGTAATATCTTCCATCTGTCGATTCAGCGAAGAAGCAAGAGGGTAATGACTCTTCCTTGGGTTTTGCATGTCATTATTCCTAAAGTCATCGATTCTCGATAAAGTTCACCGTGATGGGCTACAGAGCAATTTACATATTCTCTTATGCATTTACGCTATTTCTATATCCCCAGACTTCTTCGCAAACATACCGAGGGCCTTGATTGGAAAGATATACTTGTAGTTTGGATACGAAATCATACTGTGTCAGGATCAGCAAAAATCCAATAGAGCAATATTGATGTCACAAATTGAGCTCACCAGCTTTTGTTAAACACCCCTTCGATGGCCTCCTGCTCCCACCCCCCCTTCCTGTCTTGCCTCCCCATAATCATCCTCACAGCTTTCTCAATAGGCGCCCTCTCGGGATATCCCGCTTCCATCAACCCAATAATCGCCCAACAAGTTTGTACGACCTGACTTCTCGCATGTGGCGTATATATCCCGGTTTCGCAGCTTCGGTAACTCTCACCCCAGCCGCCATCTTCCATCTGCTTGCTCAAGAAGAATTCGCACCCTTTTCGAACATGCGCGCTGTTTTCGTATGTTTCGCCGACAGAGGCGAGAGATTCCAAGGCGAACATGCCGGCGTAGGTGAAGCAGATGCCCCAGCTTCCATACCAGGAGCCGTCGGCGCGTTGGGCCTTGCGGATGTAGTCAAGAGCCCTGGTTTTGGACTTGGCAATGTCCTCGGCGCGGTAATCCGGATAGTATTCGGAGAAGAGAGAGTATGCTGTGACCACGGCTGTCGTACATTCGGGGTAGTCGTACTCAATCATGATCCGGCCAAATACCTCCGCTGCATTAAGATATTCCAGAAACTCTGAGCCTCGCGTGGGCTCGTAGCTTGCAAACCCACCGGAAGCATTCTGCAATGTCAGTAGCGTGTCGATGGCATCTTCTATCCGTTCGTCAGATATTAGCTTAGGAAATTCTGGCATTCGCTGTAGCATGATGACAGCCTTCATGGCTTCACTAGTACAATCGCTGACGGTGTATCCCTGCTGTCTTGTACTAAAAGCCCATGCACCTTTCCGTCGCTGTCGATAACACACTTCCTGCTCTCTGCAGTCCTCCCTTATCTGTTGATCATCCAGAAACTCAAGAGCTTTCGTCAACATCGGCCTCCACTTAGGATCCTTGGCCAAGCCAGCTTCAACTACTGTTTGGATGAGGAACGAAGTGTCCCATGTTTGCACACCGTTGGTGCCGTTCATGAGCATGCCTTCATTTTTTAGCCATAGAAAGTCGTACATGGCTTCACGGTGACGCTTGACAGAGTAGCTGTCGGTTCCATCATGAATGTAGCAGGCTAGGAGATTCATCGGCGCATTGACGGGGCCAAGGTTTGCAAAGTCAGTGTTCTCGTCTTCTCGAGAAATCAAGTCAAATGCCCAGTCTTCAGCACGTTTAATCAGGAAATTGGGACGTATGTATGGATACCAGACGTTGACAAGCGCCAAATTAATTGTGTTGAGAAATATGCTTTTTGGATGATAATTGTCTTTGACTGAGATGCTATTACGATGCGACGCAAAAGGAATGGAAGAGTAGGGTTGAGTATATATCTCCTCTCGAAGCCGTCGAGTCAAAGGCGTAAGGGGATATGAGAATTTTTTCGAGGCGATGAAAGACATGGGCAGGAACACTTGACGCATGTGTATCCACCAGCGCCAAGGGGCTATAGGTACCCAGTCGGGAAGAAGCCTTCATCTGATATTAACGTATAGAGACTTGTGTAACCTTGAGCACGGACATGAACTTACCAGAGCTCGGGGGGAACTGGATTAACAATATCCCATTCCATCACACCCAAGACACTCAACCAGAACTTTGCCCAATGAGGCCCGTTGACCGCACCACCTAGTTCATGCAATTTCCCTCGGGCCTTGACCATTCTTATGTCCTCTTCACTTGCACCCAAAAGCCGGAGTACGACATAGTTCATGGCTGTCCCAAAGACGCTACTGTCGCCTTCGATATGTAGACCCCAGCCTCCATCTTTCGGATGTTGTCTTGCAAAGAGGTAACGTTTGATTTCGGTCGCGAACGGTGGAGGTATTGCAGTCTCGGTGACATACCATGTGATCACCAGACCTGGCAAAAGAAACATGGGTCCTCCATATTCGCATGCCCAGTTGCCTGGCGGCAGCTGCAAATGGGAAAAGAATGAAACGGCATTATAAGCGGAGGCACTGGGTGTTTTGGCTAATGGGAGGTCTTGCAAGTCCTAGACAATGTTATGTCAACGGTGCAAGAAGAGAAGCGCACAATTGACCTCACTAATGGCAACCCTAGATGATGCCTATCGGCTATTGTTTGTGGCCATGCTTCTAGCTCCTCGTCCGTGGTCAAATAGTGCCATGTCTGTCGACCTCGTTCATCTAGCAACCTCCATCTTTGCAGGTCTGTTGAAGGATCGGCTGCAGTGGTCCCATCTGTAGTTCCGTTCTGCTGCTTCTTGTTGCCGACTACACTGCCATCTTGGTGTGCCGACCTCAAGCGCACCATGTTATAGGAGCCGTTGCCCAATGTCAATATATCGCACGATGGCGATGGCAGTTATTGAGTCTTTCCATTACAATTGCAGTCTGGGGCTGTCAGTCAGTCAGCGATACGCGTTTGCTTGCAGGGGTAGTTCCGCGCTACTGTATTCAACTTGTTACTACAGTAAATAATACCGTATCAAGTGATGCTATACGGTGCAGATCACTTTAGAGCCAAAAGACGATGTATCGACCCAGGAGGAGAACATGTACAATCGATATCGGCTGTATTTGAACAGACATGCTATTGCAATAATGAGGAGCCGATTGCTTCCCCCACCCAAGTATTAATACACCCCCAAATGCATAAAACGCTCAAGCCCTTCAAAGCCTCAATCACTCAAATCCGGATTAGCAACGAAAAGCCTAACGCCAGCCATGCCACTTAGTGTATTCGCTCGCTCGTCAACACTCCCCCTTCTTCTGAGGTCCTCGGCGCTCTTTCCCTCTTCTCGTCTCGCGCTGTTACCCGTCGGAGCATTCAGCAGTCCCAAATTGCCAAAGCTTGATTCTCGTTCCGATGAGCCTCCGCTTCCTCCCTGACCCGCTGGCTGTCCAAAGTAATCCCCGTTCGAATGCCCGTGGTAGTTCCCTGGTACAGGTGTTTCGTCCAGCTCTGGTATCCCCCCATTTGGACTGCTTCCTTGCCCCGCAGGACTGCTGCCATGTGCGCTAGTTGGCGTGCTGCCCTCGCTATATCGGTTTTGTTGCCTTGTATTCAGGTATTTATTGCTACTCAAGGAGCTCCTTCCGCTATTTGTCCGTTCATGGTATGCATTCCTCTGGCTGTTGCTGTCCTCGTTATCACTCTCCTCCTCGCCCACCTCACTGGCACTCAATCGCATAGGTACGCCTCCCCCAACCATGTTCGCCGAGCTATATCCCTGTGCTTTGGATATGCCGTGGTGTCGAATCTTGCTCCTTACACCGAGACTGCCACTCCCCATACTCCCAGTGCTAGTCCTTCCTTCCATGTTGCCTCCACTCACCTCTCTGGCGGCCCGCAGTTTAGCAGCCTTCTGCTGTGCCACTAGCCGTGGGTCTTCATGCTGTGCTCGATCGCACCATACCGTAGCCTTTTGCTTTCGCATCAATGCTACATAACTTGATGATGTAATAGAAATCCCGGACCGGGTAGAAGCGGTGCGGCTGATGGTCGAGGAGGCTGTAGAGGGCGTACGGTTTGGAAGATACGCTGTGTTGGCAGTCGAGGTGGTGGAAGTCGAAGGGGTGCGACGCGATGTGTTCATGTAGTTTTGGTACGATGGTGCTGCCGATGAGGCTGGAGAATGAGCTGGTTTTCGCGGAAACGAGAATGACGAAGTTGCCAGAGTGGCCCGCTGCTGTCCTGTAGGAGGTAGTGCTACATCTGGGACGATCTTGGTCAAGGGCTGAATGCCGCCCTTGTGTGCTGGAATGTGAGCCGATAGGGGTTTCCTGTGTGGAAAGTGATAAGCCCTTTCCCCTCGGAAATCCACTGTCGCCATGATTCCTGTCTTCAGGTTCACTGCTGTCCCAAGATCGGGGAAACTTGGAGGAACCAGGTAAGTAATTTGCAATCAAGCCAGACACTCGGTCTAGCTCGTTGCGGGGCGTAGATTAGAAAGGAGCGGGCTCCTCAAATAGATAAACTAGGGGAGGCTGAAATGGGGGTCAATGCGAGATATCTCGTCTGATCAGAAGAAAAGGATTAGATATCCAGGACGTTTATGTACTCAGTCGGGTCGACATCGAAGGCCAGCTTCGGCAGGCGAAAGTGATCCAACACGGTGTTGGTCCAGTACGATGTTGCCCAAGCAAAAAGTGAAGAAGCTGGAGCGCCTGTGAGCATTGTCGTAATGTAATTGGCTCCCCTTCCTTAGCGGCTGAGTGAGACAAACAATGGCCAAAAGTACAAGGAGCACTGGTCTCACAGATGACAATGATCATTAGATACTCATGCTCTAATCAATCTCTCACGATCTTCTTCCGCTTTCTGGATATACCAAAAGATACTTTATGATTCAGCTCGAGTCTACTTTTTATTATTTACGATTGTTTATCGAGTACAGATTTCGGTAGCATTATCGCCCCATTCAATGCAGGGCAGAGCGCCGGTTGAGGCGTGCGCGTTGGCCTGCTGCATGCAACAACTCTCCTTCTCCGCTCCAAAACACCAATCGTCCTCCATCAGGTGAGCGTGAAGTACCGGTTTGCCCCCTCATGGCAACGGCCTCGATCTCTGAGATGACTGGAAAGAGCCGAACAGGTGCATTTCAGCTGTGTCCGTGCTCTCCCAACGTTTCGAGCAACCACTGATGATCGTCGTCGAAAGTCGTGGCTTACTGAACGCCTGCATTATCTGAGCTCCGAGAACTCCGTGTGATTATCATTCTGCAGTTGTGTACCTACGCTCTGGCTTTTACTCCCTGTTGTCTGTCACTTACATAACCTAATCTACCTTCTGGGAAGACTACCGCTGGGAAAACGAAGTAGCCGCTGAGTGATTAGATGCTGCACTCCTCCAGAACCACCGAGAAAGCACGCAGCAGCTGGATGAGATCTGGGACAGTGGAGATACCTGCAGAATGAACAGATGGACTCCGATATAAGATAGCTCCGTTCAGCCCGCAAGGAGGTTTGAACTTGAAGGATTGATAGGGATAGGATTTGAGCTATCAGGGATCATATGCACAACATTTTTCATGTGAGTGTGAGGCATGTATTGGTTATCTCGGGATCTTCGTCCATGACATTGACTGCATTCACATCCCGTTGTCCTTGGCTCGATCAAGCATAATGCATATTGACATTGCAGATCTTTGATTGGAACCATACGATTTCCGTACTTTTGAATCATTGGAAGAGATTATTCTGAGGGCCGAACCATCTAGATGGTGCAAGGCATTCAACGATATGTGCACTGAACTATTGTCTTCAAGATGACCAATCTCTACGGCAAACAGTATCCACCGTCGACGGTGATATCAGTACCCGTGCAGTAGCTGGCAGCATCTGAGGCTAGATAGAGGTAAGCTCCCTTGAGCTCATGGGCTTCGCCCTCACGACTGTAGAGACGTATTAGTGCTTGAGGTTTATACAGGTTTAAGGTCACCTACCCCATGGGTATCTTGTCTTTCCACATGTCTTTGGTCTCCTTGGGAACAAAGTCCGAGATCTCAGTGGCCATGTACCCTGGAGAAACCGTGTTGGCACGAGCATATCGTACCCATTCAACAGCCAACGAACGCACTATCATATTGTGAATCAGTATCATGGGTAGAGTCCGGATCATTTTGCACCGTTCCTACCTAGGTGGATGATCCCAGCCTTGGCTGCATTGTACGCTGCTTGCAATTGTGGGATGTTGACGATGTGCCCACTCATGCTAGCGGTAGCAACGAAGCTTCCGTAGGTGAAGTTCTCGAGCTTTTGGCCATGCATGTCTGTTTTCTCCAGCTTCTGGCGTCTCCAATGTGTACCGGCAGCCTTGGCACAGTAGTACGTGCTATCAAGATCGGTGGCAACGACTTTGTGGTAATGATCGATCTCTCCGTCGAGCATTGCTCCTTGTGTCCATGGGATACCGGCATTGGCGACGAAGATGTCGAGACGGCCATTGAATTCCTTGACAATCTCGTCGATCGACTCTTGGACATGCTTGGCGTCTGTGACGTTGACTTGGTATGCCTTGCCTAGGATTGATTATTGCCTTAGTTATGGTCCAAAAGCACTGCTGTGTGGGTGTTGCATACACTTGACACCATAGTTCTTCTCGATATCCTTGGCCCGTTCAATGGCTTTCTTGTTGCTGTTGTACCAGATGGCGACATTGGCGCCGGACTCAGCAAGAGCTTGAGCTACAGCGAGGCCAATACCGGCTCCGGCACCCGAGACAATTGCGGTCTTTCCCTTGTTGGAGAAGAGAGGCATAACCTTGTCCTCGGAGGGAGCAACGGTGTTGTCATGGGTAAAATTGCCCTTGGTCATAGCACCGTCCGACATGATGAAGGTAGTGTGAACAAAGTACTTGAATGGGTTATGATAGAGAGTTCAAATATTGATCTGGCACTCAATTGGCAATATTTAAGGGTTGTAATAGATAGATCGAAGCGAATAAAGAAGCTGGTAGGGAGTAGTAAGAGGGGAGAGAGAGATGAAGGACAGATACAGTTATATAAATCGACCCCACCAAAAAAACAATTCTAAGCAACGGACCCTCGGACCGTTGAAAAAGAGAGCGGGGCACTGCCTAAGGACTGACTCTCTAACGTCAAAATCTTCCGCCAGCTCCGGTCCGTCCTCAATACATACACAGCTCACCAGCTTGAAATGAATCTCGATACGAGAGGTCCAACTCGGATACTTTACTCGTCCTGCAAATGCCATTGCGTACCTTACTTAGCCAGATGTGCCAGCCTCCTGGACGCCAGCACAGAAAAGGCAATACAACTACCGGCTCCTCCAGATGAGTATCTGCCTGGGAGTTTGCCTTGTTGCGCGGCGCCTGTCAATCTAAGCCTCATCATGCTCCGGCTGCGATGATGCGCAAAGGTAGGCTGCCCTCGCGATGCGCGCGCAAACCAGTGCCATCCCATAACGATTTCCAATGTCAAAGCGACTGGTATGCGGTACATCAGTAAACAACAAGCGATCTTCCTGGAGGGCAATAGAAGATCTATCGACCTCGATTTGTTGGCATATACGACTCAATCTCTACCACAGGGCCTATCTACTGTATATTCCGTGTGCTAGTGTCAATACCTGTCTAACACCAGCCTTGATCGAGAATCTGTCGAATAAACCTGTCGAAGACTTCGTAGCTAGCTCAACACCAAAGCAGCTCAACCCAAGAACACCAGAAAGAGAATCAGTTTAGGCAGCTAACACTGGAGTGTCGGTGCCCCCATATGTGGTTGGAACCTTCTAGCGAATATCGCAGTCTTTCCGCTAGTCTAGGGCTTTCATCCGTACTCGCCGATGTTCTAACGCACTTTAACCCGCAGGATTCAGTTCTTTGTCGGCATAATCAAGGTTCCATAGCTGGTGATCGACCGAGTTGCAAGACGAGTCGGTTAGGCGGTGGTAATGTTGCGCACAGAGGGCAGAACATGAAATCTTGAAGCATTTGCCGGGAACCGCAAATTTTGCAGCGCAATATCCGGCGCCTTATTTCCTGCCAAAACAAGAAACATCTTCTCCTTAGGACCAATGTAATTTCTTCCCCCCATCTTGGGCATCCCTGGGGCCATAACGCAAGTTCTGACGAGATCCGAAGCTTCTTGGATGACAACTGCGAGTGGAAAATCATCCTCATCGCCTTCGTCGAGCATGTCGATTAGGACATTGCATGACTTTATGTGCCAGCGATGAGGAAGCTCAAAGCCTGTGCTCTTATCGCGAGAGAAATGCATAGGCGCCCATACTTTGTCCATTTCTCCCATGATCTGGAAGATATCGCCACAGTCACTGGGATCGATCGGAGAGAGACTGATAGAGGCTGCAAAGCACTTTGGTTCGGCCAAAACCTTCAACGTAAAGAAAAAGGTTATAAATAAGCCCTTGAGCATAGTGTACCAAGGCTAGATGCTCTACAGCTTAAAGATATAAGAAGTTCGATATCGCTCGAGGCTCCTGCGACCTGTAGCTTTGAAGATCGATGCCTGGTGAATAAAGGTGGGCGAGAATGTGAGATGTTTTAATGGCAACGACTCTGCGTTATATACCTTTTGCGCAGCCTTTGCATTGCTGCGGCTGTAGGTTGTATGACTACAAAAGGTGTGTTGGAACAATTCACCCATATGCGGCTCGCGACAATCTAGACATTGGATGTCTATACTTGCATCACGGGAAGAACAGTACGCGATGAGCTCTAACAAAGCTGTAGCCTAGTCCAAGTCGAAGAACTTTATAACATCGCATCTAGCACTTGAAGATCTGCTGGGCGACCACTTTCGAGCTATACGGATCTGCCAGGAAGACACTGTTACGAATTATACAAAAAACCCTCGCATGTTTCTGGAATGTCTTTTCATGTTGACATTCCGCATTCTTCAGACCTTACCCCTTGCATGGCTCTTCGGCCAGGTCCGATATGTTCTGACATTTCTTCTCTCATACAAAACATTCAAATTGATGCTGTTGCTATTGTCTTGGGATCCTCAACCTCTCTCAAATTCATCTTTCTCTTTTTGCTGTGGACATGGTCCTTCGTCCCATCTCATACCAAAACTTCTCGCAGCCGACTTGACAACTTTTCTCTCCCCCATACCTGGAAGAAAATTCTTCCGCAAGCCATGGCGAATATACCCAGTAAAGCTGTGGTAATTGCAATATGCGCCGCGGTGGGAGCTGTTGTCTTTGCTGCTGGGTCGTTTTTCGTGATAAAGCTTCTCCACTCAAAGTACAAACGCCTCCCTGCAATCACAAGTGAAATAGCCGAACGACGGTTAAGTCGCTATTCTGGAAGTCACTTCACCTTTACAGATGCAGATTTTGCCCGTACTCCTGGGACCCGAGCGAAGCTTCGCCGACCCATCAACAGCCCATATAGCAGTCTGCAGCGCGATTGGGCGACTATTCCATCTTATGAGAATGTCCAACGACGAGCGGCACTGCCACGTACTTCAAAAGCCTTGGTAGCTGATGAAGCAGGCCACGATCCGAACGCGGGTCCAAGATGGCCATTGCCTCCACGGTTGAAAAGGACGCATCCTATTCCGTTATCTGCTATCAAAAAATCTCCTTTCATTCAGTACACGGAGAGAACAGCGAGGCATGCCGACATTCCTACCAATAAGGCACAGGTTCCAGAACCAGTACAGAGGTCGGCAGAAAAGCATACAGAGCATAACACTGATCCCAGAATGACCGCCCCATCTAACAGATCACTTGTGGATAGCTTGCCTGAGGCAGTGACAAGGCCAAAACCGTTGTTCTATGGCAAACAGCGGAGCAGTTCCACTGGCATTATCGTACACTGTTCAGAAAGCGGTAGCGACTTTGTGTCAGCTGGTATCTCACAGGCCACTCAACCACAATCAGAATCTTTGCTAGTGAGCCTTCCAAGATCTAGTAGCTTATTCACTCAACAGCCGGGACAGGCTCCTAGCATACCGATGCCGGAATTGCCTCCAGAGGTATACACCCAAATGCAGAAATTCAAAGTCCCCAAAGAGATTTGTCCTAAACGACCATCAGGTGTCAGTCTGGTAAGCGATTATACATCGTTGATGGATGACGAAACACCGAGAGCCCGTTCCCACACTGACACCGATTGCACATCGGTTGGTCTACAGTCGCTCTCTACTTCGGATTTTGCTCTGCCAGGGTTGGGAATAGAATTCGAAAGCGGGATGTGGGAGAGCGCTACGGATGTCATGGGCGGACAAGGTCTATGCACACAAATATGTTCCCAGCAATCCTTGGGTCCAAGTATTCACCATAGCTTGCCTAGGGATAATAGCAGTGGGTTACGTTTCTCGATGTACGATCACAACCAATTTCGCAACGATTCTAGTACAACACTGAGCAATGATATATCCCCGAAGCCATTTATCAGGGATCCTGTAAGCGCAAATCGAGGGTCCCTAGGCCAAGAAGCACTGCCGCCAAATCTACCTCCTAGGAGCAGCCCAGAAATGAAAATCTACGAAAGTTCCCAAATTAAGCGGACATCTAAGTCGATTCTGAAAGACGTTCCGGGCAATGAGGGTAGCCCGTTGAAGTGGGAAAGTCGACCCTCGTCCACTATTGCCAGTGATCTGTTCCATGTTGATGCTCATGGTTTCCTACAGCGCGGAACACCGTCCGCCGTGAATGGCTCAGTAAGGAAGCACAAAACTCAAAGCTACGTTCGCCCTCCAACGCTTCTATCAGTGGTTACACCAGAGCCAAACTTTCCAGCTATGGCTAAAGGGATTGAAAGTACTCCTGCCAAACCTCCAATACCAGGCCAGCCCAGTCAAGCAACAATTTCCAACCAAGCAACGTCACGACCAGCCTCGAAGGCCAAATTTAGCCCTCTAATCGACCCTCTTGGTCCGCGAGATGACTTCACTGGCAACGCGGATGCAGGCTCTCCAACCCTGTCAGTGATGAGGTTTTACAAACACGACGATCATAGCTCCTCCGACTCCATAGCATACACCCCGACACGAAAACCTAGCGGCCGGAATCCTTCAGCCGTTCGTCCCGAGAATAACCGCAAAAGCATGTTCTTGAGTCTGAACCCATATGACCCTGAATCAGCACCCAACTTACCAATCTTTCCTAATCTGGCTGCCCTGCCGCTTCATTCAAACCATGCAGAAACATCGCCTCTGTCCTCTAAACACTTTTTCCTCCAGTTTCCCGACCCTCCCAAGTCATTCAACCCTGATTCATGGCGCAGAACACCTCTCCACGGTCCACGGAAACCGCCACGCCCATCCAGATCACTGGGTCGCTGTTCACCAATACGCCAAAGTTTGACGAGATCACAAAGCCCCTCAAAAGCTGGTGTTGGAAAATCCACGTCCTCACCCAACTCTAGTCCCAGAAGCAAACAACTGCTCAATACCATCATGAATCTTAGGCGGATGAACAGTGACGTTAGCGAGTCGAGGGGCGAGAAGGCGCATGGGAGATTTCGGAGTCTTGGGAGCGCCGAGGAGACAATCGGGAAGGGAGAGGGAGGAAGTGAGGAAAGGGGGCAGGAAGAACACACGAAGAGGCTGGTAAGCGATATGAGGACGCCAAGACATTTGCCTGAACTCGAGATACCTGGATTGCTGTCCTCAAACCAGAGGAAGCAACAGGATATATGGAAGGCGCCAAAGTGGGCGGTGGCTGGAAGCGGATACAGTGAAGTTTATGGGGAGGATGGGTTTCTTCTAAAGGATTGAATGCAGTGTCAAGATGGAAAACCGGATTTCGCAAAGACTCGATTTCCCCATTTAAACTGAACAAAGACACATGCCTCCTGTTCTTCTTGATAGCTACTGAGCATGAATAACATGTATAACTATCTTTATAAGACTTTGCGACAAAATCCCCACGCCCTTGAGTTGCGCGCACTTCGGCATATAATAACAGGGATCTGGAACTACAGGCCTCAAAGAGCTTTCCGACCCTTCCCTTCCTAAATATATTCCTGTACAACGACACAATGGAAGTGATTCGCGAAGCTCCAAGCTCGGACTCCTATATCCCTCTCTCAACCCACCAATCTCAAACCCCCGAATCCTTCTATTCCGGGCCCCCAGTGCTATACCACTACTCCCCCTCCGCAACGCTTCAAATCCACCCCAGCGATCTCGCGGCAGCTCCTGCTCTTTCAGGGCTTGGTGAAGGAACGGCTGTCAATCATGTGAATGGTTCACAATCGGTCAATGGCGACGATACGTCAGATGCGGATCGAGAGCTTTCAATACGGAATATTGATATCTGGGTTACATCCGAGTGAGCATCATTACTCTCGTGGCTTGTCACAACTGAAACGCCAGCTAATATCATATGTTAGGCGCTTCATACTCTTCTCTTCGTCCCTGACAACCGGCCTTTCAATACCCCACCCCTCCATCTCGCTTCACGCCATCCAACGCCCGGCCCCCACCTCCCCCTCCTCTCTCTTTCTCCAGATCCAAACATCTTCCCCTACCTTCGACGACCATGACCCTGACTCCACAATCTCGCTCTCCCTCATCCCTTCTATCACCGCCGCTGCTCCTCCATCAGACGCCCCAGCTCCAGCCTCCGGCGAGGGACAACCTTCCGACCCCACTTCCGCGCTCTACGCCGCACTCTCCGCCTGCGCGAACCTTCACCCCGATCCCGCCTCTGGCTCAGAAGGCGCCGACGCCGAAGACCCAACCATCATGTTCGAAGGTGACGTAGATCAGGATGGCTACACATTCACCGATCCTCCCGCCGGTGGCTTGGCCGGCCTACCGCCGCCGATACCGGGCAGTGGGGGATGGATTACTGCGGAGAATGTAGCGGAGTTCTTCGATGAGGAGGGGAATTGGAAGGGGGAGGGGGAGGCGCCGAGGTTAGGTGAAGGGGCGGGAATGGTTAGGGGGAGGGATGATGAGGACGATGTGGTTGGGGAAGGGGACGGGGAGGAGACGAAGTGGAGGAGGACTGAGTAGAAGCATGTTGGATGAGGAACCTTTGAATAGTGGCAAATGATCCCTACACAAATGCGATGAGATACCCAGGAAAGATAGAGTGTCTAAAAACATCAAAATATTGGAATACTCGAGGACATTTGGGTATCATCGGACTTCCATCAACGCTACGTTCTCGATGCCATCTACAACGCTTCCACATATCCATTCGCAGCCGAAGAAAAGCGTATCATTTTCATCGATCGTTGGAATATGAAATTCAGGGTGCATCTTGCTATCCCTTCTGAAGGGCCATCCCGCCAAACGCACGGTCAAGCTCGTCTCCTTGCGCGGTTTGAACATCATCTGCCATCAGCTCATCCTGAGGCATTCCATCTTGCCTATCCATAATATTGACTTCTTGACTGCTCTGATCCATAGCCACCGCTCCTCCAGCACTACCCCTCGCCCTCTCCGGCTCCAAAATCTTCTCCTCGCGATCCAACCACCCAGGCGCAACCCTCCTCTTCTCCGCCAACTCCTGCTCCCTCAGTCCCGCTTCCCAATCCCTCAGCGTCTTCTCCGCATCCTCCTGCAAATTCTGAATATGCGCCTGCAGCGCCTGGCACGATGCGATGATCTCGTCCGGATTGGCGGCGTGGCCTGAAGACGACACGACGTATTTTTCGCTTTCGGCGCCGTTGGCGGAGGCGGTGGAGGAGGGGGGGAGGGTCGAGGGGAGGTGCTTGTAGGTGTAGGGGAGGGTGGGGGCGGTGGGGAGGGAGATGAAGGGGGAGACGGTAAGGGGGACTTGGGCGAGGAAGGGGTGGGGTCCTGGTGCGGGTCAGAGGTGGAGGTGGAGATGGAGACGTGAGTGGGTGAGACTTACTTCCGTTGTACATAACGTTTCGATGGGAGGGAACTACGGTGGATGAAAGCCGCCTTCTTTGAATTGCGTTCTAGCGTTCTCGAGTATTCGTGCAGATAACTAGAGCGTTCTGTCCACGTAAGACTAGAATCGTCGATTTAGTTAATGCGAGGTTAATTGTGGTGAAGAAATGTAGAAGAGCTCGCTCATTGTTACGGAGTATTAGACCCATCAGTGTCGGGTTTGGGCAATAAGTAGATAGAATACTGTGTGCAAGGACATGTTCGATTGTCAACAAGGCTGAAGGATTGCCCCGCGCCTTGTCTACCTACCTACAGTACCTTACCGTGCTTACCTACTTCTACAGTAATCTATAAGCGCCGCCCGAAGGATCAGGCCAAAGACTTTTGGGAAGGTCGTTCTTCTCTTTTCTTTTCAGCCTCATTCTGTTTTGCACCAGAAAAAGACACACCGCACATGCTGAGATCCTGAATACGCATCACTCTTCGAGAAACATACTAAAACATCCTGACTGACAACCCATTTCTGCCTGGGCGTCCCCCGCAACACCAATTGCCCCTCGCGAATAACCAGGTAGACAGCTGCTGAGACACGCGCCACCCTACAAGACACCGTCTACGACCTCCATATGCGCTGCTGATAGCATGATAAAGACAGCGTAGTAGCATTCACTCGTTGCCGTTTTTAGTATACTCTGTTGGTGGCCGCAGTCACTGCGCAGCGTGTGCAACCGTTTGTGGCTACAAACTCATTGTATTTCCACTTTATCTTCTCTCACCGTTTTCGCACGCTTCGCTGCTACATCCGAGTCAAGATGGACCAAACTACAAATCACCTCGATGCGGCACGACGAGCTATGCACGAGAAGAAGCCTATTCCAGAGATAGACTTCTCCCTGCACACAATGGAGGATGGCGCACAAGTCAGTACACAAGAGCGGGTCTGCAAAGGTAGGTCAGCAATATTATCTACAGGGGATACAACTAACTGGGTATCTGCGACTCAGAGGTGCAAGCGCCGGCGTTTCTTCCACCAACTGAAGACCAATTCCTGTCTCCCCATGATCGCAGCAAGCCCAACCTACAATTCCTCAAACAGCATTTCTATCGTGAGGGTCGTTTGACCGAGGAGCAGGCGCTCTGGATTATACAGCTGGGAACAGAGGTGCTGAAGAATGAGCCCAACCTGCTAGAGATGGATGCGCCTATCACTGTTTGCGGTGATGTGCATGGCCAGTACTTTGACTTGATGAAACTGTTCGAGGTTGGTGGAGATCCAGCCGAGACTAGATATCTTTTCCTGGGGGACTACGTCGACCGAGGATACTTCAGTATAGAGGTAAGTACCGTCCAGAACAGCTACCTTGAAATTGGCTAACCCCCAGGGAAGTGTGTCTTATACCTCTGGTCACTCAAGATCTGGTACCCAAACACATTCTGGCTCCTCCGAGGAAACCACGAATGCAGACATCTAACAGACTACTTCACGTTCAAATTGGAATGCAAGCATAAATATTCAGAAAGAATTTACGAAGCATGTATGGAGTCGTTCTGCGCTTTGCCACTTGCGGCTATTATGAACAAACAGTTCTTGTGCATACATGGCGGTTTAAGTCCTGAGTTGCACACTCTGGACGATCTCAAAAGCGTAAGTGTTGGGAAAGAGTAGTTCCTGCCGATTTTGGGAATGAAGCTGAACGATGCAGATTGATCGATTCCGCGAGCCACCTACTCATGGACTGATGTGTGACATACTATGGGCTGATCCACTTGAAGAGTTTGGTCAGGAGAAGACTTCGGAATTCTTTGTTCACAACCACGTTCGAGGATGCTCCTACTTCTTCTCTTACCCTGCCGCCTGCGCATTTTTGGAAAAGAACAATCTTCTCTCTGTTATTCGTGCACATGAAGCGCAAGATGCTGGGTACAGAATGTACAGGAAGACGAGAACCACTGGATTTCCTAGTGTTATGACCATTTTTAGCGCACCAAACTACCTCGACGTCTACAACAATAAGGCCGCGGTACTCAAATACGAGAACAACGTCATGAACATCAGACAGTTCAACTGCACGCCGCATCCGTACTGGCTACCAAATTTTATGGATGTGTTTACATGGTCTTTGCCTTTCGTTGGCGAAAAGATTACTGATATGTTGATCGCAATCCTGAACACTTGCTCCAAGGAAGAGCTCGAACCAGAAACACCATCTTCAATGTCATCCGAGCCCGTATCCCCGCCTGTTCCAGCCATGGAATCGCAGATTTCAGATGAGAAGCGGCGAGCAATCAAAAACAAAATTCTGGCCATTGGACGCCTGTCTCGTGTGTTCCAAGTGCTCAGAGAAGAGTCCGAGAGAGTAACGGAGTTGAAAACTGCTGCCGGTGGGCGTTTGCCAGCCGGTACGCTTATGCTGGGTGCAGAAGGTATTAAGCAAGCCATCCATAACTTTGAAGATGCTCGAAAGGTCGATTTACAGAACGAAAGACTTCCGCCGACCCACGATGAGGTGTCCAGGAAAAGCATGGAAGACCGAAAGGTGGCCATACAGCGGGCAAACGTCGAAGCAGAGAACGATACCGGATTAGCGCAGGTCGCACGGAGAATCAGCGTGTAAGTACATTAATGGTAGACCCATGGACCGTTGCTAACGTCTACAGGTCTTCCGGCGCCGGGAGGAGTAGGCCCACTGGCCGCCCTAACAACCTGGGTTAGGTGCGAAGAGAATTTTGCCTGCTTTCGATACAGTAACATCTGTCTATGGGTTCACGAGGCGATGAAGTGGGGCTAATGTTAATGTCTTGGTTAAAATGGCTTAGAGCTGAGGGGATTGAAAGCGTTGGCCAGCATCCTGTGTGAAAAAGGAGGATGCAAGCCTATCTTGACGAACGACTGTAACAGACAATTTGGTAGATAGTCTGATCATCCCCACTGTCATCTATGCTTCACAGAGCAATAGCTAGAAGTACGAGCTTTATAGGAACAGAATAAACGTTGTGATGCCCATGCAACGTAGGAAATCCCTTGGGGTCGAAAAGAACCGCGCTAGTGATGGAAACGCCCAATGTAACGAGCGAGCCACAGCGAGACTTCTCAATGCCTCCAAAATCAGCAACTTTCAGTAGAGCCCTGTCTCTTCTACAGTATGATGCCCCATTCATATGCGCTTCTTGCCGCCACCGAAAACCCTTTTCTACCTTCAAAGGCTCGGAAAAGAGCCAATTGCAGCGTAGAAAAGCTTCGACGATAGCATCTGTGACCGCCGTCAACGCCAAAAGAGATATCCCACCTGCTTTTCGGGAGCTTCATGCGTCCTTGAGCGCTCTGGAACATGAAGCGGCCGTATACGTGAATCTAAGCCAATTGAAGCTTGCACTACGAGGGCTTGAATCGGAGAATGCAGTTACGCGGGTAGCTGGTTTGGCCTACTCCTGGAATTGCTCTGATGTATTTGTATGCTGATATTGCTGGGTAGTACTTGGTTTGCACGCTCAATCCGGAGCGCGCAGGCTTGTGAGAGCATTGCTGGCGGATCCCTTGGTTCCAGAGCCAGCATGGGAGAAGCAGGTCGCGGACAACGAGAATCAAGATGGCAGGGCTTTACTTTTACGGTAGGCTCACCTTAGCTTGAAGCGTGATTTGATGCTGATCATGTTGATAGGTACGGCGAACAGCTGGACCACGATCCGCGGCATCCCCTCGTCAAGACCCTCTTTATTCCCTCTTCAACCCTCCTCAGCCACAACCTAGAGGTTATAATACAACCGCTTAGGCCGAATGGCAATGTTGAATCTACAAGCGTGGATGAATATTTGGTACCACTATTGGAAATGCCCAACTCGACCAGTGGAAGGGTTTCGACACTGACTTATCCAGTGCACAAGGCTCTTGTCTTAGGAAAAGGATTCAAGGACCTGGTTGCCTATATACCCATTGTTCGCGAGAGAAAGCTATTCGAGAAGGCTCATGTGGTAGCAGGGGTCATCAATGGGGATTGGAGTTTTCCACTGCAGAAGCCGGAGTCGGACTCGGAGGAAGCTATGAAACCCGTGAATGTTCATCTCGCGGAAGAAGCCATCCAGCTCTTCCGTCGGTCCCTGGAAAATTCGATAGAATACGAAAAGGCATGGTTTGCGAGCGGACTGCCAGCTATAGCGAACTGGCTACTGGAAGGTACTATAGCAGACCCCTCCACGCTTAAGAAGTCAGTCCGGCGTCTCACTGCGATCATAATATTGAACGCCGAACAAGCAATCCTTCGTGAGGAACAGGAAAAGCAACAGCAACTTCTCCACTCAACCGTTCCATCCCCAATCCGCGAAACCCTCGACCTCGCCATTCAGTCTTGGGCCGAATGCGCACACACCGAACTTCGAGACCAGCTCGACATAGCCTTCTACAGTAGGAGCTGGCGTAAAACCACCTGGTGGAAACTCTTCTGGCGCGTCGACGATATAGGCATGATTGCAACTGATGTCCTCCAACGGTTCTGGCTCGTCGAGGCAGAGAAGGAGCTCCTCTGGCTAGTGGGGCGCATAGAACAGGCCGGCCTCTTGGGCCCGCCAGAACCACACTACCTCCCACCTGCTGAACTCAACCCAGACGATGTGCCAAAACTAGGCGCCTTCCCCCTTTCGCCCCGCATGTCCGACGTTCTGCCTAAAACCTCCGACCTTTCATCCTCCGATACACTCATCCCCGCCCCCACAACGCTAACGTCCTACCCCCAATCCATCTCCTTCGCCCGTTCCTCCCTCTCCCAAACCACCCCCCCTCTAACCGCCACCGCCCAACGTCTCCTGCTAACCGCCATCTCCACTACCGCTCTTACATCCTCCCTCTCCGGCCTCCTCTACCTCTCCCTCCTCGAAACCTCAATCTACGAAGCCGGCGGAATTGCAGCCCTCGGGCTCGTGTGGTCGATGCGAAGGCTGCAAAAGCGCTGGGAAGAGGCGAGGGGGCTGTGGGAGGCGGATGTAAGGGAGGAGGGGAGGAGGGCGTTGAGGGGTGTGGAGGAGGAGATGAAAGAGGTTGTTAGGGAGGGCGGGAAGGGAGTTGGTGATGTAGAAGGTGAAGTGGAGAGGCAGAGGGCGAGGGAGCTGCTTGGGATGGCTAGGGAGGTGTTGGGGGAGATGCGGTAACTGATTTGGGTATGCAGGGCTCTAGAACTGCAGTAAGATGGTGTTGTAAGAGATTGGACCGCCGCACCGATATATCCTGTATCAAAGGTAATCACCTTGACAGAGCTCTAGACTCACGGCAGACTCAAATGATCATTACTGGAAGAACCTCTATGATGGATCTTGGCTGATATAAAATGTCGTGATAGAGCGCCAGATAGGCAAGACCCTGTACGTTCTACGCTGTCACTCTTATTGGCTTCCATCCTGCCGTTCTATCTCCGATGATAAGAATCATATCGCATAACCGGTCCTTCTCTATCGCTCGTAGCTGCCTAACTTTTCCACGGGTTGTTCATGTTCACTGGATCACTGGAGTCCAGTCCGACTTTTGAAAGCGGTAACAGGGTAATAGTGGTAAGGAAAGGAGTGCGTGAGGAGAAGGAGGGAATTGGGGCTTTAGGACCGCGGGGGTGCGGGAGAGGGTAGGGAGTGGAAAACGGAGTGGGTTGGGGAAATGGGGGGAGCGAGAGAGGGGGTTGCGTTTTGCACACCGAAGCTTGGGAGGGTCAACGGGTATTTGAACCAATGGTGTTGGTATCGCTCCTCCAGTCGAATCTATCCTGCGATAACAATCATAACTCCCCATCTTTTCAAGAGTTCCACTGTTATCACACCCTTCTTCACCAAATCAGCGAGCTTGTGCGCAATCCCTCATTCGAGTCACTGCAATGGATATTCAATGACTAGCTTCGTATTCGCCGCCGCTGCGGGTGTTTGGGTGGCTGTGAGCAGAGGGCTTGACGACTTGTTATATCTTTTTTGTTGCTGGTTGGGTTTTGATGACTGGAACGGTGGTGTATTGAAGAGGATAGCTCTGTTTCTAGAAAGGGTTTGGTCATGGATACTCGTACGATATGCGTCTCAGACAACCAGAGGCTAAGAGCATTGGAGATGTTACTTCTGTTTTGAGGTTCGGCTTGTTGATGACGGCTCATGCTGTTTCATCTTATTCAGTTTGATGCGGGCGGATTTTAAAGGGTTTATGTTCTTTTGCGTAGAAACATCGTAGAGGAGTGATGATAGCCCGTGGCTGTCGTTGATTGAGGCTCCTGGGGAATGACACTCTAGGAGAGGTGTCCTCTGCTTTGAGATTTTGCCTCGTAATGAGGCCCTTGGTTGCTTTGTCTTTAAGTTTACTGTGAATGAATACAGGATTCAGCTACTCACGGGTGGAGACGGTGACCAGTACGAATAGATTGTGGATGTCCCAAGAACTCGGTTGAGGGTCTAAATCCTTTTGGATCCTTCTGGGTTGTAATTCGGTCGGCGCTGTGCTGCGGATGCGGATGCTGACCTTCATCACCGTCCATGGTTGGCTCTTCAAGTCTTTTTACCGGAGCAGCATAAAGAACTGTTGAAAGTGTACAATGCTCTTATGTTTTTGTGTTATCCAATCTCCACACTACCCTCCGGCACACCCTTCCTACTCCTCATTCTGCTGGCAAGGAATCGCATGATGGGATACATCTCCGCTCTATTCCTCGGCATCCCATCACCAGGTCTCTCCCATTTATGATACCGCACATCCTCAAAGCACTTCTTGATACCATCCAAGGCACTCTTCGTGATGAGTGTATTAGTGGAGCCGCCGAGGACACAGATTGGTGTTTTCGAAGACTGATTCGCTTTGAGCGATGATGTCGGTACTGGGCCACCAATGGAGATGATTCCGCCAAATTCCTCGAGACTATTCATGGAGAGCATGGCAACGATGGCGGCCATGGCACCTTGACCGTAACCGAAAAGGAAGATGTCTCTAGGGTTGTGTCCGCAATTGCCAATCAGAGCATCTTGTATTATGTCTTTCTCGACCATCTTGCCGGCCTTCTCAAAGCCAGCGTCCAATTCCATCTGCCCAGTCGACTGATCAAAAACAATGTCATCACCCCAATGGTATCCTCCGAGATCGAAAGGCAAGGGCGTAGGTGCTTGTAGTGAGATGCAGGTTGTTTCGGGCAAGGCAAGCTGTTTTCCGAGGTTGGTGAAGGAGGCATTGGTGTCACCCAGGCCATGCAGGAGGATGAGTGCGTTTATTGGTTGGGTGGATAATGAAGGTGGTGGAGTGATGGTGAGTTGGATGTTGGAGGGAAAGTCGTTGGTGGTGGGTTGGTGGCCGGGCATGTTTTCGTACTGTTGGTGTTTTGATAGCCGGCCAGAGAGAAACAGAATTATCTAGCTAGATGCCTTAGGACGTGAGTACAAGCATTGGCCAAGAGTTGCCAAGAGGGAATGGCCGCCTTGGCTGCCTTGAGAGCCGCACCATGAGATGAGATGAGATGATATCTCAGTCAGGTCTTGAAGCTTCATCCAAGACTTGAAACGCCTGACGAATCGAGGTGTGACATCATAACAACGCCAGTACATGGCATCACAGCATTTGACTGTTGTTGTTGTTGTTGTTGTTCTTGTTCTTGTTGTGCTTGTTGTGCTTGTTGTCACAAGAGTGTGACACAGATGGGAATGTTCATTCAAAAACCAGTTTAGGGAGTCAAGAGATGAGGTAAGGTACTGTAAGGTAACGTATCTGGTTTAATGATCACTCGTACTATTCGTCAATCGTCTTGAGCGGGGCACATAAAAGCCCCTCCATCCTCCTTCGAAAGCTCCCTCCCTCTCTTTCTCACACTCACACACACACACACACACACACTCACACACTCACACTCACACACACACACACACACACTCACACACTCACACTCACACACTCACACTCACACACACTCACACATATATCACCGCAATCATCCACCACACCTACACAATCCAATCTCTTTCATCATGTTCGGCTTCGGTTGGTGTTCTACTTTCACTGCCCTGTCCTTGGCAAGACCCGTTGCTGATCCATTTTTATGTCTACCAGGAGAATCTGAAGACGCCCATAACAAGGTCTATGAGCAGAATGGAGGGTATGAGAACCCCAACCACGAGGCCAAATTGTCTCACGAGGTCCTCGGCGGTGCTGCCGCTTTCGAGGGCATGAAGCTGTTCGAAGACCGCCAACGCAAGGAGGGTACGCAGCACTCTCCACATACAGTTCACGAGGCATTTGCTCACACTTTGTCCAGGCAAGCCGGTATCCCATGCCTTTGCGAAGGAGCTCCTCGCTGGGTAATTGACGCATGTGCTTGAATCTCCACAAGCATGGCTGAATACTGCATAGGTTCGTCGGTGGAGAGGTTGACAAGCTTGCTGAGACCCGCGGTCGGTTTTCCCGCCTCTGTCAACACAACTATCTACAATTGCTGATCCTTGCATTAGGAATGGACGAGTACGACAAAATCCGTGCCAAAGACCACGCCGTCGAGTCTGCTCATAACATGTACGATGACCACTACGTTCGCGGCCAAGGTGCCGATCAGTACGACCCCAACCAATACGACCGTCCGCAGCAGTTCGACCGCTTCTAGATCAATCTGAATACGCGGCGGCTTCGGAAGGGACTGACGTTGGTACTGGGTCATGCGGAAAAGTTGTAAGCTGATGGGATGCTCGTGGGCACGTTTCGGTTATTCTAGTCAGCACACAATAAAATAAGAGAATACAACCATCGAGCATGCGATTGCACGCGTTGTTCCTCGTGACGTTCATTGGCATGTTAAATGGTTCGACGTGATTGCGTACAGAAGCTGAAGATTTAGGTAATTCGGCCTCGAAGCATTCGCGAAACTAGACATGATCCTATAGTGTTGATGCGATTCTTCGACTTCTAGACTCGTGCATCATCGGATCCAATCAAACCTAGCACGGTCTCTCCAGACACGCCTCCATTTCAATGGTCACAAAACCTCCGAGTACACATGGGCGGAAAAGCATCTCCAACACGTGGGGCTGGGAGAGGTTCCATATTGCCATTGGAAGGATTTCTTGATGCGCCACAATCACACCATGCTTTCATTGTTAAGTTGTCCACTGCTAACCAGATCTCCAATTGATCAATTTCCTGTACGGAGTAACTGCTACAGCCTCCTCCTCTTTCCCAGCCCAGCTCAGCATAGACCTTCCTCTCCGGCTTCTCGCTCTGGTTGCCATGCGAGTCTTTGGGAATCTTCGTCCCGCCGCGTAGGTACTGGGAGTCGGTGGTGTTGTTGTTGGTGCATCAGCGCGGTAGCTAAAGCTGTCTTACCGAGCCTATCTCTATCAATTAGGGTTTGGCGGCAGACTATCGATAACGCCACTTCTTCCACAACTCAAAGTAGGACTGCCAGGTACAATGGCGTGAGGGGGACCACGGGGGCGTTGTAGCCAAGCTCGACTGCTGGTTTAGCATTGAAGGGAATTCATACCGGTGGTCTACCGGATTCAACTATTTAAGAAGCAAGTGTGTTCCGCAGAGCATGAGCCCGTAGCACGTCTTCCTAAGTTGAGCAGCTCTCCACATCAAGCACTTTTCACTGTTCCCGGGCCATGTTCGTACAGTACTTGACCTCTGTTGCGTTGTGCTTTGCTCTGCTCAACATCACCTTTGCGCAATCCCCACCAGGACTCCAACCTGGTTCCACGAATCCATTGACAGTGATTTACGGCCAAACTGCCATCTCACCTGCTGGCATTTCGTTGACGCCAGCGCGTATGTATCCTGTCTGGCGGAGCCCACAAGAACAGCGACTTACCAATGGAATACAGAGATACAAAAACCAGCTACGATTGGTACCAATGCCGCCCTCAATGGCTCATATATCCTCATCATGATCGACATCGACGCCCCGTCGCGAACCAACACTAGCCTCGCTCAGGTCATCCACTGGATCCAACCAGGCTACATCTCGGCATCTCTGAAGAATGGATCTTACTTCCCTCTGGTCTCTACCAGTCCGGTGATAGTCCCATATGCTGGTCCAGCTCCACCACCAGGAAGTGCCTCGCACCGATATGTCTTTTCTCTCTTCAAACAGCCCGCAAGTTTCACCAACCCAAAAGCCTACGCCGGATTTAACGCTCAAAACCGAACGCACTTCAACACAACGGATTACGTCAAACAGGCCGGTTTGGGGCCCATTGTCGCGGCAAACCATTTCACCTCGGAGAACAAGAATGTCACCGGCGCTAATGGGACTTCGGGGACTGGCAGCGGGAATGGGACAGCAGCACCGTTCCGTGGCGACGCGATTGAGACGAGTAGCTCGCGCTTGAGCCTGGTACTTGGCTTGACCGTGGCCACCGTGGGGCTGTTGGCGATGTAGGGGGCCCGTGCTATTAGGTAATGAACAATAGACGTTTCCATCGAGCTTCACAGCCACGAGCTCTACTACCTTACTTGTATTAATGCCAATCACGGCGACCATACCGCGCTCAGAGCTTGTAGCAATAATAATGCAGTTCCAGAAACTGGGCCTTACGGCGTCCGAAGCATTACGGAGGTAATCAAGGCTGGCATCAAAGGATAGCCGTAGTTGAATTCCCTGGTGAAAGCATGATACTGTAGATCTAGTGAGAAAGGGGAGTTCTGTTCTTACAGTCTATACATAAGTCGGCGCGGCCCAAGCGCCCGGCGCTAAAATATGTACAAGTAGAGTAGTCGTTGGACGGCAATTCCCGAAGCATTTTCAACGGTAAGGTACCCGTTTTGCCATGCTGCCTTGATCTGCCTTACTGCCCCATCAATCTATAACTTCCTCAAGCACTCAGGGAATGAAAAACGATTCCTATCTCTGCCTCATAGACCATCACACCTTTTGATGGGCATCGCTTAGAGCAGTTTGGTCTGCCACGACTTCTGCTTCCGACGCGCCGTTCGGAAGTTTCTTTGTACCTTTAGTTCCTTACCTTAGTCCTTGACGTAGGTTCTTCTTGCGCTCCCGAAATGAGGCCTAGTTACATTCTCCTGACGAAGTATGCGGAACAGAATTTCGGCGGGAAAATTCCGGAAAAGTTCCTTTTGACAAGCCCTCAATGTGCTGCCCAGTCTTTGTTTGTTGCCGCCATGTGTACGGTCACACAATATCGTTGCTTCTCAATTGACTATGAAGTTCGCCAAGTAGGTGGCCCCAAGGCGCAATTGCGAATTGGCCCAAGCTAAATAGTACACAGGGAGCTCGAGCAGGACCTGGTGCCGGAGTGGAGGGCAAAATACTTCGACTACAAGGTCAATCGGGTAGTCAATATTTGGGCAAAGACCACGTAGCTGATACATTAACAGACTGGTAAGAAGAAGGTCAAGGCCGTCGCAAGAGCATTGAGGAACATTAACCAGACTCCCAAAACCCCGGGGCGACAGAAACCAGCCAACCTCTTCTCGGGAACGTCCTATCTATCACCCATCCCTGTCCGTCATTCCAGTGAGGGTTCATTAGGCCACACTTCTCCCGACTTGGGGACTCCAGCACTGACTCCTAAGGGCTCCGTCAAGGGTGCTCTACACAATGGAGGATCGCCTCCCAAACAGGCTTCCTTTAGCCCAGGGAGGGTAGATGATGGAGGGTTTCCAAGATCACATGGTCCCACACCGATGACCATACCAGAGCAAACGCCTGTGGATGATTTCCCGGAAGAGTCAAGTGAACCATGGGATAGCGGCGCGGTCACAAATTATGGCAGCATAATGTCTTCACCACCGTTCCGCAACCCTATGCCACCTTCCCTTGAACTGCCTGACCCTGCACTATCACCAAACGAAGAGTCGTTTCCGCGCCACAATCGTGCTTGGCGAAACAGTCGTTTGAACCCTCATGCAACTCCGTTGATTAAAACACCCAAGGATGCCCGGGGCGATGCCTATAAAGTGGGAAAGACCCATTCGCCCTTAAATACTACCTCGTCTCTCTTGCCCAAGCATCGAAGACTTTTTCCACACAGATCGCAATCTACACCTGGTGGAGTCATAGCGCCGAAGCGCCCGCCATTTCTCAAGCGGATATTTTCCACAGCGAATATTGAGTCGTCCCCGATGGGAGACGTGCCTCTGGAAGCATGGAAGGAATTCGATAATCGCCAGGCTGATTTTCGGAATTTCCTTGATAAAGAGCTTGCCAAGATCGAGTCTTTTTACAGATCGAAAGAAGAAGAAGCTGGCGAGCGCCTATCAGTTTTGAGGCAGCAGCTTCATGAGATGCGTGACCGCAGACTTGAAGAGGTTCTTGCCAAAAGACGGGCCCAGGAAAATCAAAGACAAGAGCAAGATCGTCGTCTTGGGTCCGGGCATGCTCAAGGCACTAGCACGAATCTCAACGGAAATCACGACAGGCCCCTCTCTTCCACGGCGCTGAGATTCATACAACCCTTCGAGAGCCGAATCGGGTTGGGAAGTCATCGCTTCGGCAAGAATACAAAGGCGCTCGAGCAACTGGGTTCTCCCACAGGACCGCAACCCCAAGATTCGGCAAATCAACGGAAAACAGATTCTTGGCGAGACTTCACACGACCACCAACCTATGTGGATGATGTGCCTTACCGATCAGCTAAACGAAAATTAAGGCTCGCTCTTCAGGAGTTCTACAGAGGCCTTGAACTCCTCAAGTCATATGCATTACTCAACAGGACGGCTTTTCGTAAGATGAACAAGAAGTACGACAAGGCAATCAGTGCTCGTCCTACCGGCCGCTACATGTCCGAGAAGGTTAATAAAGCCTGGTTTGTGCAGAGTGAAGTTCTTGAGGGACAGATTGTGACCGTTGAGGACCTCTATGCAAGATACTTCGAGCGCGGCAATCACAAATTAGCTGTTGGGAAGCTGAGAAGCAAAAACGCGCGAGCTGGCGATTACAGCGGGAGTGTGTTTCGCAATGGGTTCCTCGTTGCTGCGGGAGCTGTCTTGGCTATCGAAGGTGTCGTTTACGGCGCGGAGCATTTGATGGATTCGGACCCCACCGTGAGACTGAATGCTAGCTACTTGTTACAGGTACCGCGCCAAGGGATGGACTGTATGTGTTTGAGCTGACTTCTTTCAGATTTACGCTGGCTACTTCCTAGGACTGTTGTTATTCCTTCTATTTTGCATTGACTGTAAGATATGGACGCAGGCAAAGATTAATTATGTCTTCATCTTCGAATTCGATACGCGACATAATCTGGATTGGCATCAATTGGCAGAGGTAAGTGATCTGGTATTGAATCCGGAAAGTATATTTAACTCAGGCAATAGCTTCCTTGCCTACTGCTGTTCTTATTGGGGCTGTTCATGTGGCTCAACTTTCAGCAAAGTGGAACTAATACTATGTTTCTTTACTGGCCTGTTATCTTAATTGGGCTTACTGTTATAATATTATTCAACCCGTTCCCGATACTCTACTATAAGAGCCGAGAGTGGTGGGCGTATTCTAATGTAAGTTGGCGGATGGACCTGACTGTTTAACATGGCTAATCGTAGAGTAGTTCCGACTGCTTCTGGGAGGACTATACCCTGTGGAATTCAGGGATTTCTTCTTGGGTGATATGTATTGCTCTGAAACATACGCTATGGGTGTAAGATGGCCTGCATCTCCAGAATGATCTTGGCTAACCTGCTTCGAGAATATCGAACTTTTCTTCTGCCTCTATGCTAGAGACTGGCACAACCCAGTGCAATGCAATTCAACCCATTCGAAACTTCTCGGTTTTTTCTCCGCTCTCCCAGGGATCTGGCGGGCTCTTCAATGTTTACGGCGATACTATGATACCCGAAATGCGTTTCCACATCTTGTCAACTGCGGCAAATATATTTTTACCATTCTATTCTACATGTCCCTCAGCCTATACCGGACTAATCAGGTCACACAGCTAAAAGCATTTTTCATCGTTTGCGCTACCACTAATTCAATTTATTGCTCTGTCTGGGATCTTGCTATGGATTGGAGTCTCCTCAATCCCTACGCCGAAAATCCCTTCCTCCGCGACGTCCTCGGCTACAAGCGCCCTAACCTTTACTACCTGGCTATGGTCGTTGATCCCATCCTTCGCTTCAACTGGGTCTTCTATGCCATATTCTCCTCCGAACTCCAACACTCTGCTTTACTCTCTTTCTTTGTTGGCTTATCAGAAGTCTTTCGAAGAGCCATGTGGTCGCTTTTCCGCGTGGAAAATGAACACTGTACCAACGTTGGCCGTTTCCGCGCCTCAAGGGACGTTCCCCTACCGTACGATATTCCTTCTCCAACACCTTCCTCCAGCAACGAGGACTCGTCACGGTACCAGGACGGGCATGAACCCCCGAATTCACCCCAGTCTCAACGTCGCACGTCTACGCAACAACCACCGCAATCTCCCGCCTACACCGCATCAGGTGTCGATGTGGAAACTGCGCAGTCCCCGTCTTTGCGGCGCCGCCCGACGGTGACGGCCTCGACACCTATCCAGCGCGGCATCGCCCGCGTCGCCACTATCATGACCCAAGCGCATGCCCAAGACTTTGAGAGAAAAAGGAGGCCAGGCGTTGTGGACGAAGATGCAAAGTACAGAGAAGGCCGGCAAGGGGAGAGTAGCGAAGAAGAGGATGATGAAGAAGACGGGACCGCTAGGGATAATCGACAGGATGTACTGGATGCAGAAGGGATATTGGAGAGGCATCGGAATGGGACCGATCTATCGTGAAGTGAGATGGGCGCGTGTCTGGCTTTAGCGTGTTCTTCGGGGATTGCACATGTACATGGAAAAAGTTATTCGGGTCATAGCTTCTGCTGATAGAAGCCATACAGTGTGTTTCAAAAACACGACAGATCTTTCTATTTTCCCTAACAGTTGTTCACATCTTGCACCGGGGCAGCTCCACATAATCTGCCAAAACAACTGGACATGCACTACGTCGAGCTCGCAAGCCAGCCTGGTTGTGACAGGGAGCTGCTAGTGAAGCATACTAACCTAGAGATCGAATTCAAAACACGGGGTGACGGTCTTAAAGGAGTTGGAAATGAAATGCTAATCCTTAGTAGCGGACGAACAGGGCGCTTTTGGCTGAACGCAATCGATAAATTTATCAATCTCCGCATTCCTATAATGTCGAGACTCGCCTCTCGACCAGAACTCTATCATCTTGCTGTAGTAATGGCGTTCCTGATCTGTCGCCCCATCAACTCATACTTCGCCAGCTCATCAATGTGTTCTCAAAGACCTTGAATATCACTGCCCTCGTCATCCACGCCCTCCAGATGCGTGATGAACTTCTCCCAGATCTCACGTCCATTGATAATATCAGGCTTCCTGTACTTTACAGCGAGGTCGATATGCGACTTGAAGCCTTGGTCAAAAATGTCCACGCGACTTGAGGTGAGAATGACAGTGCATTCGTAATGCTCTAGTGTCTCTGATACAACAGTTAACGAAGAGTTGCAACATTCATCTCTCAGCGGTTGCCGCCTGAAGTAGGCGTCGACGCTGTTGAGCAAAATAATACAGTCCCATAATATGCTAAAATATAAGGTCTGCTCAAGATCGCGCTTTGAACCGTACTGGGTCTGTGCCATAAGTGAGAGAAAGTAGAGGCTTCTCCGCAACTTCTGCGACGCTTTCGGCAGAGGGCGTTTTACCGGTACCCGGATCACCGTATAGCAGGATAAGCGTATTATTGCCTTTTTTCGCAATAAAATCCCCCCTAAACTCCGCTACTCTTGGGCTAGATACCAAATCCTGGACTAAATGCTTTGAATAGTCTTCGAACACCTAATTCTCGAAGGCTTTCATGTTGCAAGAAACATCCGTGAGTCTGTCCACTGCCAACTCTTCCCAACTTTGGGTCTGCAGATTGGAACCATGGATCACGCTTGGTAATAAAACCAAAAAGGGATCCGCTGGTGGCTCATCAAACAAGTCCGTGCTCGTAGAGCAGAGGTCATCTTGAAGAGTAGACATGTCGCTTGTGTGAAGCTGTCTATGTGTTAAGGGGTCAATCATGTATCAAGGGTTCCAACTCTGCATGTGCTTCTCATTGGGCTTGAAGCCGTAAACAACATATCTTCGACCTCGCGACTTCCAAACTTGAAGACCTCAGGCACGTAGTTTGGACAAGAGCTGTGGGCTTTCGTAACTAACAGGATGAAGGTCAACCTCCTTGATTGGTATCAAGCCATCTGCACGTCTTGGTACGGTACTTTGAGGAGCATCTGCTCGCTATGTTTTCGAAAATAGCCGTCAAGTTTCCAAGTTTGCGTTTTAATATTCAATATTACAGTCTCGCGGTTGCAGTCAGGTGCTCCTGTACGAGGGTATCCAAGCTCAGTGACTTTGTCCCCTGTATTTGGGCCGGTTTGATAGCTTCCCGTTGCATCAATCCGATTTCGTCTTGGTTTCGAGATTGCTGCACGAGCCAAGTGATCGCCGTTGTGTTTATGAACTAGAATATCGTCGCGTTGACGCAATGAAGCGAGGCGATATCATTTCTGTTCCTATCATTTGTGCTACCTCTTTGTGTTCGTTGCCATAAGCTTGGTCGATATAACCCGTAAGTAATTCTCATTGCAGACGCATACTTACTCGTAGAGCGAGTAGACTGCGTATTCATCAAGGGTGTCTCGATAATGGTGTGCGAACAGATAGGAAGCCTTGATTTCAAGAAGTTCGTTTAGCACATGTCTCTATTGTTGGTGAACCTCTGAAGCTTTGTGAAAAGGCTTTGCAACAACAAGCTGAAGATCTCTTGATATGATTAGAACCGACACGGAAAACGGTATCGCTGCGTTTTGACTTTGAGTGTCATATACCGCTCTTGTGATTTAGGCGCCCCGAACACAGCTATAATTCTTAAACACAAGGAATTCAATGTTGGGATTTCGACATATATAAGAACTAAAATCTGCAACGGGTAAGTTGCCCTGGAATGATGTTGTACCCAAATCTCCATTCAGCCAACGGGGCTTGTCGAGATAGGTCTCCATACCACGAGCGCCACGAAAGACTCTGTGCACAATCTGCCACTGGGCTTGGCTTTTGCCGGCCTGGTTTTCGGGATTCGCTTTTCCTCCTTCTGAAGAGCGAACGTTGGTATGATTCGGTTCTTTTGGAAAACCCATTGAGACATGATCGTCTTCGCTGCTATCGGCTTCTGCTGGTCCCATCGGTTTCAGAATCTTGATACTAATTCTCATTTTGAGCTCCATCGTAATTGTTGACTTGGTGAGAGCTAGAGCTTTGACGCTTCGTAAATTTAGGAGTTGTTGAAATAGGCTATACATGCCTGAATAGGATTGTTCCAAAGTGTGTTCACATTTTGGCCGATTCGTAAACCAACAGGAGTTTGGGTTCGAGGGTTACTGCCTTTCATGGTCGCTTTCGCAGATCCTAATTTCGATTGGAGCGATGATTGTGCGCGCTCTTCAGGAGCCGACGAGGTCTTACTGACCTAGAGTATAATTAAAGTAAAGCATGTTGCGCATTGGGAATTTCATAAAAAAGCCATCCAGAAATACCTCGGCCGAGTTTTTTAACTTCTTTCGATGAGACGCTTTTTCTTCGTAGCTTGTTCTCGAGTTGCTCAATGATCTCTTCTATATAGGGTATTGCATGCGTGATGAGGTCTTAAGCCTTCCAAAACATCCATCCTTTTTGAGACCATCATGCTTGTTTGGGTATCCCTTGACTTTCCCCCCTTTTTCCTTTGATTTCTTGTTCAAGCTCAAGGATGCGTGTAGTCTCAGGAGTCGTATACCGAGACATCTATGGATATCCAAGTTATATAAATGCTGGTACAATTAAAAAATTAAGCAGAATTGTTCACGAGATATAATGTGATTTGGCTTGCGAAAACCTCATTCAGCCTCGCTGTGAGTAATGTTACACAGAGTAGACCCTTGACCATCGATGTTCTTCACCGTCATCGTCTCTATTCTCGTCTCCATATCTTTCTTCGTTCTTGCGTCACTCACGCTTTGATTGGCCATGAATATATTACTGTATCAGAGCATACGTCTTGACTCCTTTTTTCAAAGATTGTACACCACACAAGGGGTCTCCGCGAAACGCACCAAGTCCATGGCGTACGTCGCTTCCCGGGAGGTGATGGGACAAGGCATATGTTAGAAGGTCCGAGGAGCTCCAGCATGCACTTTCAAGGAGGGTCATGCGTAAGGATACGGCGGTATCGACTAATATCCATTTTAGTTAGTTTACATCTACTACAAATGAACGAGACATCGAGCAAACCACAAAAGATAGACTATTAGCTTCGTACCGAACATTGGGTAAAGCCGATTTTAGTAATGGTATACGATTGGTCTTGCGGGGTTCTGCATGGGATCAAGAATACAAGTCCCTCGTGACTCTTTCTCAGTGCCAACGTACTAAATATATTGCACAGATCGTAATCGCCTTGCCACGTATTTTGTTAGATCAAAAGATCTTCGGGTGCTGTAGAGCTTTATTCATCCGGCATTGTCTTCTTGCAATCCTGCTGGGCCTCAAGAGCCTTGTTCCCACCTGCCTTAGCTTTCGCCGCCCTCTTTCTTTGTCTGTTGCTCATAGGAGCTTCACTTTGGTCGTTGACCCCGTCCTTAGTTGACCATTGTTGTTGAGCTGCAAGCTCGTCGGCCGCCGTCCATTCTCTTGGCAGGATTGCGAACACTAAGTACGAAGTGTGGGTCTTAAGCTCAGCTTCGGCTTTGTGAACCAATCTGCCCTCTTTGTAAAGCTTTCGAGTATCTAGAGCTTCTCGGATATGTCCTAAGCGCTGTTGTTTCGAGATCTGGGTTGTCGTCGTAGGTGAATCCAAAATGGGAAGCTCTTCTGTCTGTTCTTGATCTTGATGATTTGCGCTATGGAAATGCCTTGAACGTCCCTCTACCTCTCTTAATCGAGTAAGTGCTTCGTTTACCGAAGATGGCGAAGCATTGACCCCTCTTAGGCCTTCCTCTTGTAAACCAACCCGCTGTCGTCGAACCTCGATCCGTTTGGCTGCGATTTCCACCATTTCGATGTCTATCCAGCCTAATTGCCTCATGGTAGTAATGGTACGTTGCACTTGTTCGATGCAAGGTGAGAATGTGCACAGATGGATTGACAAGTTTGGATCTAGCAGCGACTGGTATTCCGTTGAGCCCGAGCCCATGCTCAGTCGACCTGGGCCTGAATCTTTATCATGTAATTGTGGTACATTTGACTCTCTATCGTTGCCTGACAGTTTCAGATCCCCACGTTCTATGGTTCCAGTGTCCAAGGTATTTCCAGCGACAGCACTTCTAGTGAGATGCCGCAGAGCAAGCCAAGGAGCTGGCAAGTCTAAGAAAATTGCACTGGCATTCAGACCTTCTGCTCTGACACCATGAGACCTGAAGCCATCTTGGCAGACATCCCTATGTATAATTTCTACAACCCCATCCAGTCCATGATCACTGGTCTCTGTTTTCAGCTTCTCTACTCGCTGCTCATGGAACTCAAAACTCCAGACCTTTCCAAAGAGGTTTCCTTTCCGGATGTGTGCTGGTAATCCTCCCCAAGGTCCCTGAGGATACCCATTGAACACCGCCCTCGCTGCGGCATGTGTGAAAGATCCACTGCCCGCCCCGGCCTCGATGAGAACGGCCCCAGGTCTAGCTCGCAGACGATGCAGAATATAGCTATAATCTGGCGTGTATACGACCTGCGTTCGATGGGGTAACGATGAAGTCCATATCTCAGGAGTCGGCGGCAAAAGGTGCACAAAGCCTGTTGGGGCCGTTATAGCGACCTTTTGGTCCACTTCAACCTCATCCACTTGCTCAACCACTGCAGTATCACCAGGTAACTGTTCTCCCCCATCTACTCCATCTCTTTTTCTTTTCTTCTGCCTCTCGCCTGGAGCACGCCGCCCTCTCGATCCAGTGTCTACTGTGGATGCGCGCACCTGCGAACCCCAAGGCACACCAATCAGCGTGCTATGTGGGAATGAGCCAAAACGGGTATTGGTGACTTTGCCCTCGTCATAACCTTCGTTTTGCTCGTCTTGCGAGCGGAGTATGGCGGGAATTTGATGATCGCGTTTTAGGTGAAGAATGGCGAGCGAGTCCTGGAGAGTTGTAGAACTGCGGGCGAGGAAGGGAGAAGGTCGATGAGGTTTCTGTCCAACCATTGTTAAGTGTAGCAACAAGTATACCAATTTATCACAGGTGCGTTAATCGCCTAAAAACACATCAAATCTATGTCTTTAAATCAAGATGTACATAGGTATTGACCATCGACCTAGCGTTACAAAAAGGAGATCCGCGCTAGCGTACGGTACCTACCTTATAGCAGTCGTGGCCTTTCTCAATGATACAGTACCTTACATGAACGGTATTGTTGATGTGTGTGACTCTTTCATGGCTAATAGCTCTTCTACCTTTGATCCCCGATTAACGAAGCTATATGAACAAATCTCGACTTTTCCTCAAACCACCAGTTCTCTTGTCGCCATTTACGCCCGTGTCGCCCATTCGGTACGGGTGTTCACGACGAACAATGGCAACGACTAGCCGCCAACAGCCACCTTGGGAGCCTCCTCCACAGCCAGATGCCGATGCACGTTTACCACCGCTCAAAATCTGGAACTCGCTCACCCGGTCGAAGACTCTTTTTATACCAATAGATTGGAAGAATAGAATAGTTACGTGGTACGCCTGCGGTCCGACTGTATATGACGATGCGCATCTAGGCCATGCAAGAAATTACATGAGCACAGATATAATCAGGCGAATAATGCGAGACTATTTCAAGTACAACGTGAAGTTTATAATGAACATCACGGATGTTGATGACAAGGTGCGTATGAAGGAAGCGGCGGCTCCAGCCTGCTCCAGCTAGAACAAACCACAACTATCAATTGTGGCGCCGTATCCTGTTACGCCTTAAGGGTTATGAATAATTGACACATTGCAGATTATACTTCGTGGAAGACAACAGCATTTACTAGAGCAATACGTTACAGAACGGCAGAAGCAAACAGCGAGAGAAACTGATACTGAGCTTGCGGCTTTGAAGGCTTATATCTTGAAGAACCTTCCAAAAGTACCTCCAGATACCCCCCTAAAAGAAGTTTACTCTCGGGTCCATATTCAGTATGCCGACGTACTGGATGGAAAGTCCTTAGATGGTAGCAATCCCGGAGAAAGAGAAGCCAAACTTAAAATGCACATCAAAACCGTCCTTACTGCATCAGATGCCTTGACTTCTATGAAAAACGTCGACGCAGGTGTTCAAGACATATTATTACCCTATCTTGATTCACAGTCTGGATCGTCAATCGATGCGAATGATCATACGATCTTTACAAAGCTTACAAAGAAATTCGAAGACCGCTTTATGGAGGATGTAAGACTTTTGAATTGTTTGGACCCAGATGAGATCACCCGGGTCACAGAATATAGCACGCAAATTGTTGACTTTGTGCGACAAGTTCAGAAAAATGGGTTTGCTTATGCAACTACCGATGGCTCAGTCTACTTTGATATCGATGCTTTCGAGAAAGCTAACAACAACTATGCGCGACTCGAACCATGGAATCGTAATGATAGGGACTTACAGGCAGATGGAGAAGGCGCGCTAACCAAGAAGACGTCCGAAAAGCGATCCGACGCAGACTTTGCTCTATGGAAGTCGTCTAAGCCTGGTGAGCCAAGCTGGCCGAGTCCATGGGGCAATGGTAGGCCTGGGTGGCATATAGAATGTTCGGCGATGGCTTCTGATAAATTGGGAAGCCATTTGGACATCCATTCTGGCGGTATAGATCTTGCTTTTCCGCATCATGATAACGAATTGGCTCAAAGTGAAGCATACTGGTCCAGTCACGACCATAAATATCGGCATCAATGGGTCAATTATTTTATGCATATGGGGCATCTCTCAATACAAGGCTCCAAAATGTCGAAATCTTTGAAGAACTTCACCACCATTCGGGAGGCGGTGGACCGAGGTGACTGGACTCCACGGAGTTTGAGGATAGCTTTCCTACTCGGGGGGTGGAAAGAGGGTATTGAAATCACAGAAGACTTGGTGAAGGCAGGGTCAGCATGGGAAGACAAATTGAACGTATAGCGCCCTGTTCCCCGAGAAAGCCACTCGCATGTATGGTGACAGCTGATGATCTCTAGAATTTCTTTATACATGCCAATGACCGTTTGGGGAATACGGGATTGCTAAACACCGCCGAAGATGACCAAAAGTTGAAGGAAACTCTACAAAAGGCGAAAGACGACACTTTTTACGCACTTTGTGACTCTTTCAATACACCTGCCGTCATGGGCATTATCTCAGAATTAGTCTCGAGCTATAATGCCTCGGACAGGATGATGATCGGATCCGATATGACATTTGCGGTGGCCCGCTGGGTGACATCGATGGTCAATACATTTGGACTCAATGGCGCGGCGGCTCCAGGCGACGAAACAACTGGCTGGTCCGGTGTTGACGTGCCTGAAGCCGCGAAGCCATATCTAGAGTCCCTCTCTCGACTGCGTGATGGTTTGCGCCGAATGGCTAGGACCGCAAAGGGTTTAACCACGAGAGATATAGGAAAATTGGGCGATGCGACTATGAATCTATATGCAGACCCACATTCGGGCGCGGTCGCATACAAAGATGTATTGCAGAATTTCAGGAGTGAGGCGGGTACTCTAAGGGAATCACCCACTCTATCCCAAGAAATTCTTCAGCTCTGTGACCGAGTCCGAGATGTTGATCTCTGGAATCTAGGCGTTTACCTCGAAGATCGTGACGGTGATCAACCAGCCCTCATACGGCCCGTCACTAAGGAGCTGCGGGTATCTAGGGTGGAAAAGGAAGAGCGAGAAAATCAAAAGCAAGCGGCGAAAGAACAGCGCGAACGAGAAGTAGCAGCCAAAGCAGACAAAGGCCGCCAAAGTCATCTGGAAATATTCCGAACAGATGAGTACAGTGCTTGGGATGCCGAGGGACTGCCGACCAAGGATAAAGAAGGCAAGGAAATCACCAAGAGCAAAGCTAAGAAATTGAGGAAGGAAAGCGACAAGCAAAAGGAGCGACATGATGCATGGGCGAAGGCAAACAGGGTCTAGAAGCCGTACGATGAAATGACAATTATACCGCTTGTTTGACTGCTTCTTGCGATCGGCATTCTCCGATCGAGGCTGTCTTGAATAAGCCGACCAAGCTCTCAAACTATATTCTCTCTGAGTCTGTAACTTTTCGGTGCCGTGCTAATGCCACTGTCAAAAACGGCAAGCACCATCTGTATTGGTCTATTCAGGATGTTACGAAGAAGGCACAATGCACAACTCTGTCTCCGCTGTCCTTGTGCCAATCCTACTTCTCTCCTAGTAACACATCCAATCGTGGCTATTTAGGCTTTCGGCCAAAAGTTTTGAGACGAGGCAAGAAACGCATGGTGCACAGCCCATTCGCTTCTCGCCAATCACTTGCACTTGCGTGTTCTGCCTTTTCGTGCTGTGTTTCACATCACATACGAGCACAAGTGTCAAGTTTTGTCGATTTACTGCGCTCGGTGTGCCAATTCATGCGTGCAGTGTCCTTGCCTCGAAACATGTTTAGGGCTAACGAGTTATGAAGATCATTATTCCATCGCACCTAACAGCTCTTCGGAAAGGACACGTCCGCCCCAAATATATTTGGCTTAAGGAACCCATATTATTGCGCTAAGGTACCTTAAGCTGTCGAGGTGTCCACATACCCGTTCTTCGTTCACCGCCGTTACGCCAAAGTCTCAATCTGCCGCAGAAGCTCATCACATGTGGCTTCGAATTAACAAAACTCTAACCTCTCTTCCCGATCATTTGCTGGAACCAATAGATATAACGGAACCTGCAGAGGGGTCGAGGTGAGCTAGCTTTTTTCAATCAAGGGGACACGGTTGTCTTCTATTTCTCTCCTTGTATACGTAGCGGAGATCAAATGATTCATCAGAACATTGGGCTGATTTCTTCGTAGACTGAATTACTTGGGCCGTTCAAATCTCGGCCAGTTTTTGATTGATGATAATGTTTCGGCTAACAGTCTGTCACAGCACACTGTTCCTGACCATAATTTCGAATATGCAAAGGTTTATGCGCCTCAAGACAACGAGCGCATTTCAAACTTAGATGAAACCAAATCCCTTGATTCTAACCCACCAACAATCTCAGCACCCCGAAAGAAAACGTGGAAGCAATAACACTCAGGTTGGTATGCTGGAGCACTTGCTAGCTGTCTCACAGCTCTCGTCGTCCTAGCAATCAACAGCAGTACGACCATATACGCAGCTGCGTCATATCCATTCAGCAATGGTATTGGCACACTGTTCCGTGGAGACTGTGCAAGGGCCAAGACTATCAATACATGGTTACAGCTCGCAGTAAACGTCCTGAGTACGATACTCCTGGGTGCTAGTAACTACTGTATGTAGTGTTTGGGTTCACCAACTCGAGAAGAAGTCGACAAAGCACACTCTAAGAGGCGTTTTTTGCATCTCGGAGTACCTTCAATCCACAACATCAGAGGTATTGGCTTGAGCCGTAAATTGCTCTAGCTAAGTCTTGGACTAAGCGCGTTCCCTTTACATCTGGTGTGCGTAACTATTTCCGCGAGCGCACTCTTTACAACATACTGATATAGCTTGCAGGTACAACTCTGTGGCTTTTTTGACAACGCAGGATAATATCTACACCGTAATGGCTGCATTGGAAGGGTATCATAGAGGCGGAAATTATGTTACCGGTAACATTCGCAACTCCATCCCCGAGAACGATATCTACATCAAAATTATTGAGACTGAGAAAAGTTTCCGAGATAGAATCGACAGAACAGCGAGCTTTGAAAGATTAAGTGCTCAGGATTGCATTCAAGCATACCCAACATAATATGTAACCCGAAGAGGTGATTTATTGCTGGTGCAAAATCGTCTAGGGGTAGGTTACTATCGAGATAGAATTCGTGACTATTTTATGGTTGACAGTTTGGCTAGTATCTCAAATACTTCTACCCAATCGTACGCCGACTCTGCAAGAATTATGGGACTCCCTTACGTCAGTCTCCCTATTTCCTTTCCTTCCTACGAGTGGATGTACCCTTTTGGAGGTCAGATAATATGGAATCCTGATCCTCATCTTTGGAAGCCTCACGGCGGTATAGTCCAGTATTGCTGGAGCGAGAAAGTAAGGAAAATTGCGAAGTTCGTTTCAGTCTGTATATTGCAATTACAGTCATAACATATGATCTTGTCAAGGCTATTAGCATGTTTACGACGCTTAAGACGCACAAGCAGGGGGCGTTGATTACGTTCGGTGATGCGATAGAGAGCTTCCTGGATAAGGAGGATGTCACAACTTGTGGATTAAGCATTTACTCGGCTGATCGCATACACCTCCTTTGGAACTGGGAAGATTTCGAGTCGAAAGTTGTGTCAAAGTTGTCCTTACCTTGTGAAAAGATCCTGATGGAGATGAAATCCAAGCAAGCAATGGGAACCAAAACGTTGGTGTTGGGGAAGTGCGGCGACTCGGAAGCGCTGGGCTCTCTGCTTCGCTATGTAAGCTTCCCGCTACCCGATATGTTACTCCACTCTATCGTCAGACCATCATAGTGTAGTGAAGTGAAGCTAAAGCCCCTAAGTACCATCCCATTCTTAATTACATGCATTGCACTTCCGACAGCGGCTATTCCTTCAGAAAGTTGGACGTCTCTATGGAACGTCGGTATTGGAAAGCTTGTCGGAAACATTATTCTCCTTTTAATTCTCTCTTTCGTATCTACAGCGTTACTGGCAAACATTCCCTAAATCATCCTCTCGTATCTATATCTGATGTTCAATGGTCTGTTGACATGTATGGTTGCAGGTATATGAGAAGAAGTCTTCCAATCGCGCCTCGATTCTCTGGCTGTTATGACAGGTAACGAATGGAAGAAATACGCTCATCATCGAAGCACGCTTCGAGTCACCTCGCCAAAGGGTACACAAAGAAGCACATATTGGCTTCAGCTCCGCTACACATAATCCTTGCCACTTCTTATACTCTCCAGCTTGCTGAGCTGGCTGGCATCTCAGAGCTTTTCCTCTGTTCAAATCGGTATCCTTGACTCTGCTCGTGATATTCTAAACGAAGGAACAATCTCGAGTTGTGGCTACTCACCTGAAGCAATAATCCTAACAATGGTCGTCGGAAGCATGATAGTCTCAGGGACTTTGGCGACAGCTACTAGGCGGTATTCTCCTGGAATGCCACTTGCTTCTACATGTAGTGCTGCTATCTCCGCTGCATGTCATCGCCCACCTAATGACGTTGATGCAGCTGTTCTGCTGGTTTAATAGGGAGTTGTGAGTACTAAGAACGGTATAGAACATTGTTCTTTCAGTAGCAAGTTAGTGAGTCCCCTAAATACCGGGGCGAACATATGTTTGAATGGAATATATGGATCGAAAAGCACGAAAAAGAAGAGTGCAACTAGGTCGATAATGTATCCAGCTTGTGATAGAAATTCAATTTTGTGATTGGCAAAAGCGCAATTAGGGTTTTCAAATAGAGACTTTTGCAACTAGAAAACTGTAAGGTACTACAGGCTTATCAAACTGACAGGTATTGACTCAGAGTTTGAACATTCTCTACGATGTACGATCTCTGCTAGGATATGAAGAGTGACTTTAGTGGTGAAGATATAGAGCAGTAACGCAGCTCCAGCTACTTGCGTTGGAATGTGCACACCAACGATGACTAGAGCCTCATTTTCACCAACGCTTAAATTCGCTATCCTCGTTGTTCGATAAACTCATATCGATTACCGCATATTGCAAGTCGAGAGTATCCTAGTTTTCCAGTAAGTGAACGCACCATTGGCTTCTACGAAAACATTAATGTTTCTTGTCACGCTGATATGCTAACGAAGACTGGCTGGTATAGATCTGAGGCTCCTGGAAAATTATCCACCGTTTCCGGTAAGCTTATACATGTTCTTCACACTCCGAATGCGTCGGTACCCCCATGCCATCACTTACCTGGACCGAAAAACATTGCAATATCAAACTCTTCATTCCGCTAGCAACTCGCACAATCCCATCACATGCTTTCAGTGATCTCCCTCGCTCAATCCAAGTTCTAAGAGGATGAACGCAGGGTGTCCGTGATGCCTTTGAAACATTAAGCTTTGGATGAATGGCGGGCTAATTGACCAAGGCTACTACCTTAGGCATATCACCCCAGAAAAGACGCACTGTCGGATCGTACAGTTTGGCACCATCAGCAACCTCGCCTTATCTAGCTACGTTTCAAAAGTCACTGCAATAATGCCTTACGGACTACTGTGCCATATCCATGCGCCAAGCAACGTCCAAGGAATTCTCCGTAGGCCGAGTCGCATTGCAAACGTTATGATCAAGCTGATTTGCCTTTTTGGGTCGGGGTTTTCCTTGAAGACTAAAGAGCAGTAATTGGTGTATCTCCGAAGTGGGTCATGTCTTGTTGTCAGGTCGCACCATTGCTGCTAAGATGACTGCTAGAGAGCGTCGGAAAATGGGAGATGGTCGTTGGAAGCCTAGCAATGAGTGCTTAAGTCGTGGTGGCTCCGGTAGATGAAGAAGAAATGGTTGGCATGACAGTACCAGAGATAGTAGAATTCTCTCCTACCAGGCCAATGGACGGAGAGGCTAGTGTGAGTAAAGATTCGTTTAGCACTTAGTCTCGTCACGCTACCAAATGGTGTTTTGGAGGTTTATATAGGTTTATGTACAACCCCTACGCCAGTCATATTGCCTGATCTATAAATGAGGGTGGCTGTAGGGTCATTGACGGAGCTAGGGCTGCAAGTGCGGGTTGTTGGTATCTGAGGGTCATGAGGAGTATGTGCATGTGTATATATCGATTAATTACTGTAGGAAGCTACGAAGGTAGAAAGAAGGTGAAAACCCCCGAACCCCCTAGCGCCAGCCCTATAGGGCTCGGAGCAGATCAATGTCAGGACTCGTATCATAGCAATGAATGCTTGCCAGTTATATTATTCTCAACGGGGAAAAAAGTTCCACGAGGCTGACTAAGCTTAGACGCAACTGGGGATCTTCTAGCCGAGAGAAAACATTCGGCGCTGGATGAAAGGGCAGGTTTGCCTTTGGCACTGGCATAGAGGCAAAACAAAGGACGCTTTTCCGTGCCTAGTTTCACCAGAATCAGGTCTTTCTCCTTTCACCTGCGCTACTAACAATGGCCCGAATCCGACGACCGCCCCTGCGAAAGATCCTGTCCAACAAGGTCAAGGGAAGACGCACCACCTGCGGCCAAAGATCTGGGTTCGAAACCTTGTAGTCGCCCGATAGTAGCCCTGGACAATCGGAAGAGACCTGATCGCAGTGCGCCCGGCGCCGCACACGTCGTTGACCACGAAGACGCGGCACAGGCTGCAATCCCCTCTCCAATCACGATAAATGTATTGTAGATAAACGCCTCCCCCCTGCTGAACATCTTGAAATGTTGTAGCCGGAAAATTATGGTGATGATAAGGTACTGCGCGAGGGCCGTGGCTGAAAGTATCCATACTTCTGTATTTACACTGATCAACCCTTGAGACTGTTTAACGATAGCCTGATGGAGGCCGGCGAACCCAATCCCGGCGACACCCGTTCCGGCGAGGATGAAGGCCGCCCAGAATCCGTCTACATCGGCAGGATCGTATCTGAACAGGAGCTCCCTGTCGGGCAGTGTCGCACAAATGACGTCCAAAAGGGTGGTGTTGAGCGTGGACTGCAGAGCCAATGCTCGGGTCATTGTATCGTTGGTGAGTTCGTCGATCGGAAGGTCTGTGGCATTATAGACGTCCGTGAAGGTAGCATTCGGAATCACACGGCCACTGGGGGTTTTAAAATTTCCAACGACGCTGTCCGCGCATATGTCGCCTGGAAGGGTAAGGTTGTAGCCTCCGTGGCCATCGCTAGCATTATATGAGGCACTGAGGATTTTTCCGTTAAGTTCGTATGATCTCTTAGTCATACCAGGCTGGAAGTCGGTGCTACTCGCATTGGATCTGTCCGTGCCATTGATGTAGGAATTGGCGTCAAGTGATGCAACGAGATGCGCGATAGTTTTCCCGGAGGAGGGTACCTCAGACGCCCAGACAGGAGACAGAAGAAAGCCGAGAGGGCCGGTGAGAACCAAGGGGGCCGCGCTCATGAGATTCGAAAACATTTTGAGTGGGAGAATTTCAATAACGAGCGAGACAATGGTAAGTATCCTCCTGTTGTAGAGGTAAGCATGCCACGAGTTGCATCTAATGCAGCGATATCAAGGGTATCAAGGATCCTTATGTATTGCTTTCCGGACTCTTGGCTTTCTGCTTGGTGGGGGAGCCGTGGTGGCGGAGAGTGGGGATGCAGATGCAGATGCAGATGCTGCCGTTGAAGCGCTCCCGACAATGGGCGGGAACGTGGGATGTGAAGGTTTTCCACTGAAGCGCTGCCATTGGAACATTTAAAGACGTAGATAGGGTTTCTTACAGCCGCATCACGACGTATCATCTATTCTGAGAAGACGAAGATGCCGCGTGGCCACGAAGCAAGCAAATCAAAAGGTGTCAAGGCCAGGAAATCATTGACTCGGTTGAGCGAAGAACATCGACTATCAGCCGTGTTCGCAGAACCGCAGTCGCGCAACCCGAGACAGCACGATGACTGGTATTCCGTAACCACGATGGATTACCTTTGCCCCACAGAGCCATGAAACATATGTTGTTTAAGGGATGAGTACGCAGATCTGCTTGCGACGTGTCGGCTGCAGCGTTTCAAGTCCATGGTGTGACAGCTGAGCTGGGCACGCGGATTCCACGCCAATAATGGGCAAGATCCATATTCGAGAGAAGAGAGAAACCGTCTTAAGGCTCCAGGTGCTGTTGTTGTTGAGCGACAGTGGGGCATCAAATTCGGATTCGGCGATCGGGCTATGTACAGTACATGTACAGTACGTGTACAGTACGTGTACAGTACAGTCCCCGACGGTTGTGGTTGGGCGCGAAGACACAGAAGCTTCAACGCTCGTATAGGGAGCATTTGCGGGTTTCAGCTCGCGGGGGGTTGGAAAAGTTGAGCCGGGGGTCGGAAACAAGACTTGGCGTCGGGCTGGGCTTCAAAAATGGGAACCAGTAGAATCTTTGCACATCCAGTTTCACTAAAGTAGTAGTAGATACATACGAGTAGACACCCATCCAGATTAGGATTAGTTACCGATACCTCAGTCGCCGAGAAATACCTTGATTTGTATGAGTGCCCCCACCAAGGATCAAGTACCTCTGAGTTCACTATTAGTTCCAAGCTAATTTACACCTGAGATTGACGATAAAAGCCTTCACCACGTGACGTTTGCTCCTGAAACTCCGGAATCTGCTCTACAACAGCTGAACCTTCGTCACCCCCTACCTCGTCCTCCGCCCCCCCACCCTAGCCCCCCGCCCCCCTCCCTCTCCCTCGCCCTCTGCCCCTAGCTCTTGCTTCTGCCGTTGACTATAAGCGTCTTTCACGCGCTCAAACCGGAAGAAACCCGCGGTGTAAAGTTGTCGAACTTCTGCTGATGACGTGTACGCGTTGTGAACGCAGTAGAATCAATGATCTACCTCGAGCTTTCGCTGTAGAAGAATCCTGAGCTGCTTGTATTTGATGTGCACACGAAAGTCTCATTGTAGTGATAAGCTTCGGCAAAATCGTGGGGCGGAAAAAGTCGACATTAGCTGGTTCTTGCCGGTTTGGCCTGAGTTAGCTGTTGATCTGATCTCATGTCTCAGAGCTGTGTGCTCAGCTAATGTCGGTTTTGCCTCTTGCGTCATTTATTATGTAAATATTACGGAATACTTTCGTCGACTTCTTTAACATTTGCGCATTTTGTGTTTTAGCACTCAAATATTGAATGAATGACTAGGTAGTTAGAGTATTGCGAGCGTATAATAGAGTAGGTTAATTAATAATTAATTTAACTAACCAAATAATAGCTATCTACCTATTTTAATATATGCGCAAGACGAAGGACTCGATGAAGCTTTGCGATGGGGAAGCAAACGGGGATGTAAATAAGAAACCCAATGAAGGAGCTAATGGGGTAGAAAGTATTGATATATGAGGGTCAGAGCGAATATGTGCATATATTGACTATCTAGTAGGTGAACTATGGAGGAAGGAAGAAGTGGGCGAAGGGTAAATACCCATTCACTAGCGCCGGATCAATGCGGAGATTACTAACCACAGGGGTAACAGTACTGTTCCCTATTTCCAACAGAAAGTCATGTAGGGAGCCATGAAGGATGCTTGGTAGGGATTTTGGTAAGGAATTTTGGTAAAGACGCTCAAGATTCGTGCAATGCAAATGTTAAAGACGACGAGAAAAGTGATGATGCAAATCACAAGCAGAACGATGAGAATGAAGAAGAAAATGCATGAGATAGATCTGACGAAGATAACGTGAGCGATAGCTTGTGAATGAGTAGGTCACAAGGTGAGTTCATGATTCGCAAGTTTTGTGCATATGCTAAGCATATGTCTGTTCTACTTCTTGCATGTAGCTGCATACTGTATACTTGGAATAAAATCTCAATTCTACGTCCGAGATCGTCTGCAAGATGCTATCACTTTCTTCACCATAAAGGTCATATCCGCTCTATAACGCTGGGGCAATCGAGTGTCTGCGCAGATTCGCCTTCGCTGTCGTCTGTTACTACACGCTCTTGATCAACCTCACCAGAATGGCCCCAATACCGACTGCCGTGAGGTGTGCATTCTGAAAGGCCGCCCCCACCGTTTTTCGCTTCCTGACCTTGTTAATTTCGCTTTCTACCTCTGCCAAACTGTGATCTGCGGTCGATACCTGACCCAAAAGTACAGTACCTAGCCGATACATTTTTGAGTGTGACGCACTGGAAATTATCTTTGGTTCTATAAACCTCGCCCCCTCCTCCGCCTCGCTTGAAGAAGGTGCGAGCTCTGTCATGCGCTTGTCTAGGCATGGCCCCTGTGAAGAGCCATGGCGACGACGGCACCCAAGGAGCTCGCTAGATATCTCGTCTATCTATGTCTTGTGTGCGGAGACTTCACCCATTGGTTGATTGCGATCCGTCAGGCCTCATAGGAAATTAATGAGCTTTGCGTGCCATCAAGTCCCGCCCCAAATGTCTCGCATCTTGCGTACGACCTCGATGGCAAGTGTATACTTTAATGGTAGGACGGAAACTACTGAAAGATACTTAAAGCACCATTCCTCTCTTGTTGCTTGCCTTGACAAATCATACTCTACAAACCTTGTCAGGTGTCTTTTTGTTGATATCACCTCACAAACCTCACGATGCATTCAGTCTTTGGTCTTCTCGGCTTGTTGCCGATCTTCTTTTATCAAGCCATCGCTGCACCTTCCAGTAATCAAAAATGCACCCCTGACTCTAATGTAAAACTCACATTTTATGGATTCCCCGACAACACTCCCCCAGGTGCCAAGATTGCATATTCCTGCGGCCGATCTCTTGCTGGGGGTAAGTGCTTTTGGAGACATACTATGGACGGGCAATAACTTACCTCTGCCTGGGTATAGGTACTGGGACTTTCGGCGACCCGGTCACCTTTGCCGCAGCTTCCAACGGACCTTTCAAGAAATGCGAAGTCATCTACGTTCCATACCTTCGAAAGTACGCTCGGTTCGAGGATGCTTGCGGCCAGTGCAGTGCGTCTCTCTTGCTCTCTCATACTTTCTAGCCCTATTTTCAAAGTTAAGAAAGGGTTTACCGTTGTGTTATTGCTGACTTTCCGTCAGAGAGAGATTTCAACGACAACAGCAAAATACACATCGATATCTGGATGGGTTCGAATACCTCTAATGGCGGCCATGCTTTGGACCTATGCGAAAACAAGCTCACAACAGATGGTCAGCCCATTGAGCGAAATCCTGGGCCAAATCTGAAGGTCGATGGTATGTGCAAATTCGATCTGACCTGCTCCTCGAATGCTTTCGCTCGATCTCAGACTGACGTCTAAATCCGCTCAATCTCGTAGCAATACCTCTCTTTGAATCTCGTACTTGCAACTCCGGCCATGTCTATACCAGCGCCGGCACCTTGAGTCCATGTCCTGCGACCTCTGCTTCTTCGAAGACCACTCATACTACTTCATCAAAAAAAACATCCACGACTTCGAAAAAAACATCTTCGACTTCGAAAACTACTACCACGAAACACACCACTCCAAAACCTCCTCCTTCAAAAACAAAGCCCCCTCCGAAGTCCTCTTCTTCAAAGCCTGATACCACTTCTTCTAGCGACTCTTCTGGTAGCTCATCCACACCTCCACCTAGCGATACGTCCACGGCATCTTCTCCTCCAGTATCTTCTCCCCCAGCGTCTTCTCCCCCGGCTTCCTCCCCTCCGGTATCTTCTCCTCCAGTATCCTCTCCTCCAGTTTCTTCTCCCCCAGCGTCTTCTCCCCCGGCTTCCTCCCCTCCGGTGTCTTCTCCTCCAGTATCCTCTCCTCCAGTTTCTTCTCCCCCAGCGTCTTCTCTCCCTCCTTCGGCCCCACCTTCAGCTCCACCTTCAGCCCCGCCTTCAGCCCCGCCTTCAGCTCCACCTTCGGCCCCACCTTCAGCACCTCCTTCGGCTCCCCCTTCGGCTCCCCCTTCGGCTCCCCCTTCAGCCCCTCCTTCAGCTCCACCTTCAGCCCCACCTTCGGTTCCCCCTTCGGCTCCCCCTTCAGCACCCCCATCGGCTCCTCCCTCGGCTTCTCCACCTCCTCCTTCAGCCCCGCCTTCAGCACCTCCTTCAGCCCCGCCTTCAGCCCCTCCTTCAGCCCCACCTTCAGCTCCACCTTCGGCCCCACCTTCAGCCCCTCCTTCAGCTCCACCTTCAGCACCTCCTTCAGCTCTCCCTTCAATTGGTCCATCTCCTGTCGGTCCATCTCCTGTCGGCCCTTCTCCCGGTGGTCCTAGCGGAGGATACGGTGGAGGATACGGTGGGGGTTATGGAGGAGGTTACGGCGGAGGCTATTGAGTATCAACAGGCTCTTGCGCCGGTACGCATACTATCAATGACTTCTCTCCTTATTACTGAAGACCGTTGACTAATACGCTGGAAAGCTGCGATGTGTGCGTGGAAACCACGAATGCTTTTACAGTCGATTACCCAGCACTCACCTAGCTTCGGCTGCAGCTATGCGATTTATGAGTTTCATCGATGTACGGAAACAGTAATACTTCTTACCTTTGCTCTTCATAGTTTTGATTGTATGTTCAAGCTTCTGTATCATGTACCTTTACGTTCTTTTGACCTGAAGTGATTATTCAATTTTGCACTGTACGAGTACACCCTTGTCATGAACTTGTTCAAGATAGAAGTCCAGATATTCTAGTGCTGAAAGCTAGTTAAGAATATCATACATTGCAAGTCGTTACTTAATCAGTAGAAGTTCATTCCTTGTCAACTGACTTGAATTGAGGGAAGGTGTGAACGCACGCATTGAATTCTAGCAGAGATTTTCAAAGCGAATAGGCGCTTCAAAAAGCCCTGACTGAATGGCAAAAGGGCCTTGCTATTGAAAATGCCTCGTAAAGTTTCTTTGTCAGTTCCTACAATAGCACGTTTCGTAGGCAGAGTTTAATTAAAGAAGTGCTTTGAAGATCGTTAGAGACTTAAGAATATCACCTTTTTAGTATCATTCTTGAACCTTTTTGAAGTCTTTTTGCGACTAGACATGATTCACAATTGATCAACTTATTCATCTCGACGCTTCTGTTGACACATGCCTCAAACTCGTATTCATAGCTGTAGTCGTTACTTTGATTGACTTAATCATTAAGAGCGAACTTTCGACCAACGAAAAAAGAATTTGCAGCTAATTTTTGCGATTTCGATTTCCTTACGTGTACTATTCAATACCCTCTTCCCCGCAACTGCTTCTCTATTCACTCATACAACTGCCTTGCCAATTCAGGATCCCTAGCCAACCCAGTCTGAACACCCTCCTTCGCGACCGGCCTATAGTAGGCCTCATTCTTTACCTTCAGAATTTGCTTCCTCCCTTTCGTTTCCAGCTTCGTCCATTCCTTACTCACGACTGGCGTAGTAGGTGCTCACGTTTGATTCCAGGCGCCCCGGCTCGCTGGCGTTGCCAGAAGTTTCCAAGATGGCATCATTATCATGATAAGGTAGGGATGAGCTTCCGGAAACGAAGTGAGAAGATTCATCGCGACGTCGCCTGGGTGAATGCATATGAATGTGATGCTGGGATAGCGTTGCGAGAGCTCGACAGTGAACAGTATGTTGATCAATTTTGACTGGCCGTATCTCGTTCAGATGAAGTACATGAACATATCGATGACACATGCTTCTGACAAGAAGCCGGCAGGCCGTGAAGCGATGTGAACATCGCTGCAGACGTTAATGATACGAACGTTCGACTGAAACTTTGCGACCGTGACTGTGAGCAGAGGGTTGGGGAGCTTGACCAAGGGAGCGTGGCTCTGACTGAGTTATGAGCTTTTTCAGGTAAGATCAGCTTGTGCAGTTGAATTATGAATCAAGCACTTAACCTTGTGATTGGTGCCGAACTGAATCTCAAATTCGTTCTTAGTCAACTATGGTAGTTGCGCCATAATACCTGCGCTGTTAATCAACACATTCAAGCGCTCGTTCTTCTTGATTTACGAGGTCATAGGGTAGATAGGCATGTGTATATATTGATTGAAATAACCAGAAAGTAGAAACTACAGAGGGAGGAAGAACTCTGAACCTCCTAGCGCCAGCCCTATAGGGCTCGGAGCGGAGATTACTAACCACAGGGGTAACAGTACTGTTCCCCGTTTTCAACACTCCCTCTTAGGAATTAGAGCTCCATATTGAAGCTATCCAGACCCTCTACTGACTGTATATCCATGCTCTTTTACTCGCCGGCGCCATGCCCGGCGGCAGCGTCATTGCCCGACGCTAGTCCCATTATTGACCTGAACCTTAGGAATTTGCCTGAGTCTAGGGGCTTGGTTAAGCCGTCGGCCACCATTTGGTCGGTGGGTATGTATTTCAATCTAATTGCTCCCTCTTCTACCGTGTTCCGGACATAGTGATACGACGTATCAATGTGTTTAGCCCGGGGGTGATTGACGGGGTTGAATTCAGCTCCCCCGACTCCCTCCATTTTGGAAGGTTCATATCGAAGCCCCAGCTCAGCAGTAACGGCCAGGTAACGAACGATTTGTTTGACAGCTAGGTCATGATCGTCGGCAGTATTCGTCGATCCGACGAAGGTGTCATTTTTGATGTGAGCATCAAGCTCACTCCTGAAAGCGAGCTTCTACTCGTGGGACCGGCCGGTTCAGCAACCAGCCAGCTCCCTTGTTCCCTATCGGGACTAGCTCTAGCCCTGAAAGCGAGCTCCTATTGTTCCCTATCGGAACTGGCTCTAGCCCTGAAGGCGAGCTCCTATTCGTGGGACCGGCCGGTTCAGCAACCAGCCAGCTCCCTCTGTTGGGACCGGCCGGTTCAACAACCAGCCAGCTCCCTCTGTTGGGACCGGCCGGTTCAGCAACCAGCCAGCTCCCTCGTAGCCCAAGAACTGACATTTCAAGCTCTTGTCATCGAGTTTCCGACGAGCTCCCTCCATATGATGATAGGCTGTGCATCCTAATGTATGTAGGTAGCTAAGGTCAGGCTTCTTGCCATGCCACGCCTCATAGGGAGTTATCGTCTGATTGCTTTGATTGGGTGAGCTCCCTAATTGCTAGGTGTAGAGTAGTAAGATTCGACTGTTCGTATTGATCCTTTAGAATGGCCAACATAGCAATCTCTATGTTGCCTACGTGTATTCCAGGTCTCTGCTCGATACTGAAGTTAATCATACCGCAGGCCCTGTCGTTCTTATCTTCCCAGTGGTTAATAGCACTGACGTACTCCTTTTTGGCTGCTGTCATGGCGTTGGGATCCGGGATTTCCGGTTTCTCCAGCTTCCCTGAGGTGATCCACCAGAGACCTTTGGCTTTCAGGTCACTGGTTGCTTCTACCCCCCATGATTCGTAATTCTCGTTCCCCTTTAGCTTAGGGAAACGATAGAAATCCGAACCTTCCATCGTTGTTGAGGTATGGAGGGGATGAAGATCGATAGGGAAGATCTCCGCCAATTTTGGTGACAGCGAGTTCGATGCTTCTGCCCTTTGTTGTTTTTGCGGTAGCGGTATAGCTAACCCGGGCTCATAACCTCTTGGTATACGAGGACATGAGGGCAGATAGGCATGTAGATATATTGACTGAACTATCCAGTAGGTAGAAACTACGAAGGAAGGAAGAAGTGGGAGGAGGAATAAATACCGCTAGCGCCAAGCCGGCTTCGGCCGGAGCGGAAATAACTAACCACCGGGGTAAACGTATGTCCCCGTTTCCAACATCAACTTCAAGATAGGCAGGTATAGCGAAGAAAAAGAGGTGGGCTTGCGCTGCATCTCGGCTCTGGCAAGGCCGACGCGGGCACGTCACGGTCAGTAGAATGGCTAGCAGAATGGCTGCACTGTGTCTTGAGAGGTCTTCGACCTAACTCGGTCTATTGTTCATTTCAACGACAGTCTCGATGGCTACCCGAAGGTCCTGGCCGTATCATTTAGATTTTCAGAACTCTGAAATTGATACTGTTATGTCGCCTGCCCCAAAAATCAGGGCTTGGCCAAGGTGACATCTTGCTTAACCAACATGTTAACGTATTAACCAACAAGTCAGATGTGGTCTACACATTGACGTGTACATCAAGTAAATGCTTGATATAAACTACAATCATGGAAAACATTAAATTTACTGCTTTGTTTAGTCAAATTCCGCGCACCCAACCCAACGGCCAGACTAAAAATTCTTTTCAAAGTTTACTTAAATTTGTGGATTCAAAAGCTACGTCGTGATTAGTAATGGTTTCAGAAGAGGGGTTTCATTGTGTAGTTGCCTTTGTTACACATATGTAACTTTAATGTTCTTAAGCCTTCTCTTGACGCTGGCACCATGCAGATACATTCTCTAAAGAGTCATCTAACTAGCTTTTGATGTAGTATACTAACATTCGTTCTGAGCGGTGTAGCGTGGAAATATACATATAACTGGCAGGCTCGTCGCTCTCAAGGCCCACGGTGTTCAACAGCTGCTCAACCGCGCCAAGAACTACCTCTATCTAACCGACTGATATATGGAGCAAGCAGACGGGCAATTGCACTTTCTGGCCGAGATCGAGAAGGTTAATGGTTACACATTATGCGCCGGGTTTGTGCGCCCCCAAGACCTTACGAGATTGAATTGTATGAGGTTTACAGGTCGATCATCAAATAATTGGTTATTCTTTCATGTTCAAGCCCTGAATGCGAGGAACAACGCGTCACTCGTTTCAGATTTTTGGTCCTGAAATCTTGCTAATGAAAAGAAGTCAACGGCAGAGCGATCAGGCTGCGACTTAGTGTTTAGTATGACAATCCTGACCCGAATTTTTCTACACTATCGATCATTTCAAAGACAGCAGCTTTCACATTTGTCTTCATGACGAACTATGGGCAGCGCACTCACACAGGTCTTGAAGTCGCATTCGGTGCTGATGATCCTGAAGTGGCTCCTAATGACCTCGAAGTCGCTTCGACGTACCCGTTGCCAAGTAAGTTGCATACGGAGAAAGAAACTATACCAAGTGTTCAGCTCATTTCTACGCATCGGAAGAACCAAGGAAAGACATGCGGCTTGCGAATACAACTTTTTGGCTCGGCTTTGCCCTGTTTCTAGTAGTCATCCTCGCAGGAATTGGTGGTGGGATAGGTGGAAAGATCGCCGCAGATACCTCTTCAAGGTAAACATTGTCGCTTCAAAAGCTAAGTTGCAGATGAGTACATCTGACTAATTCAGATGGTAGAAGTCCGAATCTGTCGTCATCAAATACTTCTTCGAGTATGCCTTCGTCTACCGCAAAGCCAACAAATAGTACTCCCACAGCACTAGATAACGTCTCTGTGCCCAAGCCGAATGATGTCAACAGCCTCGCACTCGATTGCCCTAAGATAGACTCTACAACGTACATTTCCCGAATAGGCCAAAGCTTCCAATTTGTCTGCGCTATGGATTACCAAGGCAATTCTCCAGCTGCTCAGCGCAACGGTACCGTGAAAGACCTGGTAGGATTAATTGCATACTCGGTCGATGACTGCATAGAGGCTTGCTCAGAAATGAACGAATATCTCGGCGGCTGCGGCGCAATCACTTTTAAAGCGGATATGAGCCTAAGTGTCAAATTATTTCGCGCAAACTGCTGGTTGAAAAATACGAGTGGAAGAGGCATACCAAAGGAAAACACATTGGTGAGTGCGAAACTCTTACCATGATGGAAGTCTGTATGGTTTGCAGTCATTCTGCCCAGAGCGGATTAGCAGACTGGCCCTAGACCAATAATTCACCACAGCTTGAGTGAGGGCTTTTGACCGAGCAAGCGAGTCGGGCACTAGAAGGAGAGATATTACAGAGTTTTCAGCCGAGGTAGGCAGCGCCGCTGGGGAGGTCTGGCATAAATAGATAAGTGGCCTACCCACCTGTTTTCATCCATCATCTCATAGAGTTCGGCCGGAAAGCTCTTTTGCTCCCACCCTCCCAATTCGGGAGGTCTTGGGGACGCCATTTAACGGCGCACATTACGGAGCGTCACTTTCGCTAAAGGCGGGATCTACCTCCATTTAGGTGTAGTCTGCTAACAAATACAGGTAGATTCCCCACCATAAACTATTTATCACACCGCTCATTCAGTATTACTTTCGAGCTTCGCCAACCTTCCCCTACCTACCTACCTACCTACCAACCTACCTACCTACATCCACGTCGCCGTCGTCATGCCTATCGCATGGCAACCCCACCCCAATCTGAACCCTAGCCTCATACCCGTCGTTCAGCGAGCAATCGATAGAATATCCTCGATCCACCTAGAATCTTCGGCTGAAGACGAGCTTTTCGACATATCTAGTGAGGCATATGAAAGACTACAAAACTACGCTTTCAGCCAGAGATTTCAGATAGTCATCGAATTCTGCGAAAAAGACAGAAGAAATTATTCATGCATACATCACAAGATCGATATCAAAAATTATTGAAAGCTTGACGATCATGCTAGCAAAGATGACAGTATGAATCGCAAGCAGAAACTCATTAAGATCAAAGTCAAAGATTGCAAATGACGTTGCTTTATCAGCTATTGATCTCTTGATCGCGATGCTGAGAATAAAACATGAGTACTGAGAGTACAAGATCAGACTCATAATCATAATGTTATCATCAATTCTCTTTTCTATGAAACTCATAAGAAGCATCAGTTGAAGCATGCGAAGACAATTGAATTGATCAAAACAAATTGTTTAAGTGAACTCATTTATCAAGGTTCTGAGCATATGCTAGAAAATATTCTCAAGAATAATGATCAGAAATTTCATCTATTCAAAAAGAAGTACTACAATTTGATATCTTCTATTACTCGATTCAAAGAGAAAATCATCACAGAACTACTTTAATATTTCAATAATTCAATGTTCATCATTTGAATTCAATATTTCTACTCATTAAATAATGTTGATGCTTCAATTCAGAAAAATATTGAGCAGATATTTCTATTAAATAACTATTAGTAAGAATTATTTAAAAGATTTATAAGTGACTTTATGATGAAAACAGATGCTATCTTCAATATCAATGCATTGAAGATGCTTCTTTTTATGACTGTGAATGTCATTAATACAGCAATGATCTTTTTGTCAGAATCATGCCTAAATGAGTCAATCAGCGAAAGTCAGAGTTGAATAGTGCTTGATCTTTAAAGATAACTATAACTGAATATTAAGAATACAGAAGAAGATGAGTACAAAAGCTTCTATTTAAGTAATATTTAAAGACTGCGCTAAGCTTGAAGAAAATGTGTTTGTGACACGAGTAGAATGTGATGTAGAAAGAAAGATGATGTTGAACAAAGAGATGTTGAGAAAAGAAAATAGAGACTGAGTCAGATCTGAGTCAGATCTGAGCTAAAGACACTGACTAGTTCTATTCAGCCTTGATACGCTCGTAACATTATCTCTCTCTTCGAAAATTCATGTTCACATGAATGTCACTCGTTTGCTTGCTTTTTTATTGAGTTATTTCAATACTAGCGTGACTTTCTTGAGTATAGCGTATGAAATTCGTTCAAAACTTTCTCGAAGTCATTGAATTCATCTTTATCAACATAGTATCATTCATTGTCTCTATCTAGATCTTTTCATTTGACCTTGTACTGTATTCGATCTCGATAGCGTCTGAAGTTCAGAATGTCATCTATCTCTCAATGTTCATCATCGTCGTCATCAATAATGATGAGTCTGAGAAGTTCTGCATGCTGTTCTGATAGAAAGTCTTCTGAATACAATCGCAGTAGCTTCAAGCTGAACATTGAATGCAGATGCTTCATGCTGATTGATAGATGAAGATGATAGAAGATCTTCGCTTTGACAGTGATCTGATACAATTCTAGTTGTTTGTCTTTCAAATCTTTGCATGATCTCATGATTTTGACGTTTCTGAAGAATAGTCAAATTCAATCATCTATCTCATAAATGACGTCTCGTCTATGTTTATTGATCTGTGCTTCAATGATCAGCTTCGTCTTTTTCAATTGTTGATGATTGAAGCTCAGTAACTCTTTCATTTGAATAATAATATCGTCTGCTTTTCTAGCTTTCAGTCGTTTACGAGTGATTTCATAGTCAGTTGTATCTGAATCGAAACTCATTCGAGAGTGAAAATCTTTATTGAAGTAGAAAGAAATCATTGAGATGATCAAGAAAATATTGAAATTGTCGCTGACTTTCATCATAAATATTCATTTGATTCAGTCGTTCTGCATGTAATTGCAGTAGATTCTAAGTTCGCGTTCAACGTCTTGATTGACTCGTTTCGTCTGATCATTGATCTTTGAATGATAAACTGTGAATAAACTAGCTGTGATTCTCAGTCGCTTGCAAAGACTCTTTCACATAGTTGATATGAATTGAAAGTCTCTGTTCGAAACAATAGAACTGAGTAAATCATGCAGTCGATAGACGTTTCATAGCATGATTCAAATCGTTTCTTCGACTGAGATGTCATCGTCTTCTCAATGACAGAAAACATAGTGACGTTCTTTGATGAGACAACATATGATTGTGCAAATGACGTTATAGTCTTCTGACAGAGATAGTTCAGTGATGAAGTTCATAGCTATATCTTTTCAGCGTTTCTGTGAAATCAAAAGAGAATGATGAAGTTCATTGATGCTATCTCTAGAGACTTTGCTTCGCTGACAAGCATGACAGTTTCAAATGTATCATCAAATAGTAGCTCGATGATCTGATCAATTGTAGAAACGCTGAACTAGATCGATGATTCGTTTATTGTCAAAGTGAGAGATTGAAGATTGATCATGCACTTCTTGTAGTAATTTCGTGTGCATGTTCTCAGAGACTCACAGTAAGTCTTTTCTAAAGAGAACGCTGTCAATGATTTCGCAGTTCTTCAATTTAGTGATATTAAATTTGAGCTTGTTCTCGTTCATAACTTGTCTATATTCATCGCAGAACTCATTCATTTGATTGATCATACACACTCGCTGATAGAGATTTGCTTTCGATTCAACGAGTAGAACATTGACTCTATCGAGAATCAGAATAGTCTGAAAATGATCTTCAAGTCGTTGAGCTGATTCAGAGACGTTCGCTAGAAACATTCAAGTTAGAGCATCGACTTTAGTATTCATTTTGCCTGATCTAAAGATGATCTAAAAGTTGAACTTTGACAGAATGTTCAGATAGTTGACTTGTCATCGACTCAACTGTTTATTTTTCATGAAGATCTTCAAAGCTTGATGATCAATAAATATCTGAATGAGTAGTTCAATGCACTTCAGCTCAAGTCATCAGTGTTTGAAACATTGAATAATGACTAGCAATTTCTTGTCATAGATGTGATAATTGATTTCAGCGAGAATCATGCTTTTACTGTAGAAAATCATTAAATGAAGAACTTTCTCGTCATCATACTGCGATAGTATTTCATCTTTTACATAGTTCAAAGCATTGATCTTCAGAATAGCTTGTCATTTGAGATCGAAGTGACGAAGTACTGAGATTGAGTTGACTTGTTTCTTTAGATTGTCAAAGACTTGAATACAGATCTTGTTTCAAACAAAAGACGTGTTCTTTCTAGTCAGCTGAGTGAATGATTTGACTAGCTTCGAGAAGTTCTTAATGAAACGACGATAGAAGTTAACAAATCTCACGAAGCTCTGAATTTCTCTTAGATTGATCGAAGTGATTCAGCTGACTATGACTGTCACTTTGCTTGAATTCATACGAAGATTTAGTTCTGATACAATGACTTCTAGAAAGACAGTCTCTTCTACATTGAATTTGTACTTTCGAATATTCATCTGCAGTTCAGCTTCGCGTAGTCGACTCAATACTAGTTTGACGTGATCTTTATGTTTCTTTCTCATTTTGCTATAAATGAGAATGTCATCTAGATAGACTTGACAAAAGTCGTTCAGAAAGTTTCATAAAACATCATTCATATATTGCTGAAAGAAAATTGATTTATTAATCAGTTTGAATGATAGCATCTTGTATTTATATGCTTTTAAAGCAGTGATAAAAGTGATGTAATTCTCGTTATCAAGATGCATTCGAAGTTTGTTGAATGCTGATATGATGTTCAATCTAGTCAGATGCTTGAAACTCACTATTTTATCAATGATCTCGTCTATCAGCGATAAAGAATATCTATTTCTTTTGAAAATGACATTTAGCTTTCAATAGTTCACGCAGAATCGAAGATCTTCATTTGCTTTGAGAATGAATAAAACGAGAAAGAAATAGAAGATTTGACTAGAAGTGATGAATTTCTTTGACAGATTCTCGTTTAAGTACTTCTTTATCTTCAGAAGTTTGACAAAGAACATTTGATAAACTCAACAGCAAAAGAGCATTGAATCATTAATGAGCTCAATTTTATGATCATAAAAGCGATGAGAAAGTAGTTTATTCAATTGAGTTCAATCAAAAACATCTAGAAACTCATGATATTTCGATGACAGCTTCGCTTTAATATCTTTCAAATTCTGAGTCGTTTCATTGATTGAAGAGATGTTTAAAGCGTTCAAATTGCACTGAGTATTGTACGCGATTTTTCTATTGATGTCTGTCATGAATAGAGCAAATACTTCAGTCTGATTCTTTCTTGAATGATTCAACAGTGTTTTAAACGAAGCTGCATCTATGCTTCAAATCAAGAATGACTCTTTCTGAGCAGTGATTGAAATGAATCATTTGAGCATCATAAAGATTTTAGTCTGAGTGATTGAAGAAAACGAAGTTGATCGCGATCAACTGAAGTGCTTTGAATTGAGAGAAATTGAAAAAATCGAAATAGAAGTATTCAATTGATTTGAAAAAACAATGACGTCGTTTTGCATATTCAGTAATATTTCGTTTTTATTCATTCAGAGCTTACTCAATATGACTTCATGATGATTGATATCAGTTATCAGCATTGATACAGTCAATTTCTTATGACTTTCGATGATGAGATTGAATAGAATTTTATAAGTGATGATCTTCTTAAATATCTTCTCATCATAATCTCTTATTAGCTTCTCTTTTGTCAAAGATATAGATTGAATTTCTAGTTTCTTGCATACTCTATTGACTAGATTAGTGTGTATGAGCGTATGAGCGACTGAATCACTGTCTATTAGCGAACAAAGACTGAAGAATTGATTCTGCGAGATGAGATGAGCATCAATTAGAAACGACTTTTCAAAGTAATTTTCTTCTGATAGAATTTCATCTAGTTTGCACAAAGATATAATCTCTATTTCTTCAATGACTTTTGAAGAGATGACTAGTTTTTTGAATTGAAATTCAAATTAAAATCGAATTCAAAACGATTGTATTCATTGTTCACTGCATTGATTCTGATAGATCGATCAGAACACTCTCTAGAGCTATGATCTGATTTATGACATATGAAACAGATTTCAACTAGAACGTTTGCTTCTTTGACGCTAGTTAAAACTGCGTCACGCGACTTTAGATGATCAGATTTTGAATGATTGACTGACTGAGTAACAACAGCTTTATGAAAGATGATTCTTGACAGATTATTGACATGTTTGATGAGATTGACTTTGTTCTTGATTTCTCGAATGACTCGCTGATCATTATTCAAATGAATCAGATAGAAATGAATCTCTTTGAGAGAATCAGATTGAACTAATTGATCTATTCAAATGAATTGAAGACGAGAGTTTATTTTATCTTTCAGATCGACGATCAGTTGCTTTTCGTGATACTTCAGATAGAAAGATAATTGTTGAAACTGAGTGTAGAACTCGCTGAACTTCTTTGATTCTTGAATCAAGTTGTAGTATTTTCTACGAAAGTTGACTTTCTTATCTGAATCATTGAACAACTCAGCTAGTTCTTTCAAAAGATCATTGACAATCTTATAAAAATTGACACAGTCACGTTCGCATCTAGATTGAGTGACATCAGCTGCGTCATCAAATAATCTGAAATGTACATAGCTCAGTTTGACTCATTCATTTGAAAAGAGATCGACGTTGATCTTTAGTTTATTCTGAATTTTGTTGTATCAGTTTTCTCAAGTAAAATTCTTTTCGTCAGTAAATCAGAAAGAATCAGATATTTTCTGAAATCTAGAATGCTTAAAGTAGATGAAATCAGAAGAAGTGATTTCTTTAGTTTGAAGTCTAGTCTTCAACTCTTTGATTTCGTCGTCTCGTTGTTTACTCAGCTCGTTGAGTTGATCTGTTTCTCTGTCGAGAATCATGCATTGAGTCTTTCAGTTTTCAATAGAAACAGAGAATATTACTGTTTCAGCGAATGACTCGTCGTCTTCATTGATGAATGATTCAGCACTAGAGAGTTTCAATGAATCAGTCTCAAAGATTTGAGAAAAGCGACTTTGAAATTCTTTGAAACATTCTTCAATAAATGAACGTTTTGACATGATGAAATTTGAAGAAAGAACGAGATCGAGCGAATGACGATGCTCGACAGTATTAATGAAGACGTATGATTAAGTGTTTAATCTTCAGGAAAGAATGTTGTTGATTAGAAAAATATTTTTGATTTGTGAGTTTTTTGAGTGATTCTCAAGCAATTCACGAAGATTCTTTATCGTTGATTCTCTTAATCAAGTTGAACAGCTTATTTTCACTCGTCTGTTTCATGAGAATGAGTTGATTCTCTTGATCAAGTGAACTTTGCGTACTTAGTGAGCAATAAGTTGTCTAGCAATTCAAACAGTCTTGTCGTTGATTCTATCAAACTCTTTAGTATTGTTCAGTCTTTTGATTGCGTTGATCATCAGGTAAATGAATTTCTTTAGACTCGTTCTGTCTGTACGAGTATGTTGAATGAGTAATGAGATCAGTATCATGTGATTAATGAATTCTTAATATAATGTCAGAATCATGTCTAAATGAGTCAATCAGCGAAAGTCAGAATTGAATAGTGCTTGATCTTTAGAAATAGCTATAACTGAATATTAAGAATACAGAAGAAGATGAGTACAAGAGCTTCTATTTAAGTAATATTCAGAGACTGTGCTAAGCTTGAAGAAAATGTGTTTGTGACATGAGTAGAATGTGATGTAGAAAGAAAGATGATGTTGAACAAAAAGATGTTGAGAAAAGAAAATAAAGACTGAGTCAGATCTGAGTCAGATCTGAGCTAAAGACACTGACTAGCTCTATTCAGTCTTGATACGCTCGTAACACTTTTCAGTTTACTTCTCATTTGTCATATCAGAATTTAAAGAGACATTCAATTTCTTCATTCAATATATGCATGAAGAACTTTTTAATGACTGTTTATTGAATGATTTTTATCAAGACTTTTTGTTATATAAAAAAAAGAACTTACAATCATCTATTTCAACTTAAACTATCTAGAGACAGAGCATATCATTGACATGATGCTTGCGCTTCATTCTGACCATCAGAAACAGATGATGAGCGTCGTTGATGTGACGTCAGCGAGTGAACGAGAAGCGAGTATCGCTATCTCGCAGAAGAATACAATCAAAGCGAAGAATATACAAGAGAAATTGAACAAGCTGCAAGTACTTTATGAGCTCAATGAACATAGAAACAACAGACTGATGCTTTGAAAAGAGATGAAAAGACTGACAGAGATGACAGAAAAGCTGACGCATCAACGCGTTGCTGCGTTGACTGTCAATCGATGCATGAAGAATCAGCTGAAGAGACTGAAAAAGATAATGCACAGACTTGAAAAGAAATTCAAGAAGAAGAAAAGACGTGTTGACAGCTGAGCAAAGAGAGTGAGCGAGAAGTCAACATCATCATTTGAAAGTCATCATGTCTTCAGCGCTGACTTATCATCATCGATGCGAAATCACTGCAAGAAATTCGAAGTCAAGATCTTCATTAAAGAAGAAGAAGTAAAAAGAATCATGATGACAACAATGAAGAATATAGTAGAATGAGCGAGAGAAATTGACGTCGACAAGACACTATCGACGCGCAAAGACATAGAGACGATGAAGAGATAATCAGATCTACTGATATTTTGAGTCAAGATGAAGAGCAGCAAGAGAACATTGAAGAAGAACGATTTCTGAATCAAAGAGATGTCACTCAACGCAAGTCTGCATGAAGTCAGTTTTAAGATAGTAGTGCATGAAATTAGAATCGAAGAAATGTCTAAAGACATGAAGAAGAAGAGAGCGAATATGCTCATCAAGATCAACAAAGACATACATTCAAAGATGATGATCGAGAAGGTCGAGTGACTCACAAAAAAGAGTGAACAGAGAAGATACGTCTTGCTGATGATACATGTAGTCAGCGCTGAGTTGACAAACAAGCTCATTGATGAGAAAGTATGTCATGAAGTTGACATAAAGATCACGCAGTTCTACAACTCAAGCTGCAGAGTACATCAGTGTCTAAAGTATCAAGACTACGATCACAAGTCATATGAATGCAAAAACAAGCAGAGATGCGTCTACTGCACGCTGAATCATTGCTCAGAACACTGCTTTCATAAACAGACTTGAAACATGTGAAAATGTAAAGCATGTTGAAATACACACAGAGTCTTTGATTCTCAATGTCATAAACGACAAGCGAAAAAAGAGAGAATAAAGAGAGCTACAAGGCACAGATCTCTATATCACGTCGTACGAGAGCAGAAAGAGCTCAAAGCAACGATGTCAAAGACATTCACAAAGATATTTATCAACTTGAAATCGCTGATGAACAATGACTTGAAGAGAAAACAGAGACGCTCAACAAATGAAAGTCATCTGCTCAGCGCAGTTGCTACATCAAAGAACACTATATTAAATTACTTGATCAAGAAGTTAAGATCAAACGAGTTGAAGTCAACGTCAGTCACGTCAATGTTAATATCATCTTCTGCTGAAGATTTCACAAGTGAAGCAAGTGCTTCGCAGACATTTCAGAGTGCATCTAACAGCTTTGATGATGAACTTTAATGTCTCAACAAAAGAAGCTTCGAATACTACAGTACAACGTTCACAAATTCAGAGAAAAGATGATGATAGTGTTACTACATAAGAAAAAAATAAAGAATTATGACATCTTGATTCTTCAAGAACTCTAATGATTCGACGAAAATTTCAGAATATACTGTTCAACAATTGTTGACTTCACACTGAAGAACAACGAAGACAGAATCTGTTTCTACATAAACAAGAAGATTGACAGCAACATTTGATACTCAACATGATACTTCAAGAATGTAGACATGATCACGCTATAAACACTAGCAGATGATACACAGATGACGCAGAGAATTATACATGTTCATAAGATATACAATTCATCACTCAGAAATCACAAGATCATTCATGAAAAAGAAAATCTTTCAGACATTAAAGAAGCACTACACATGTCGAGAAAATGCATTCTCATAAAAGACTTCAATCTGCATCACTTCACATGAGAAGAAACATTTTATTTGAAACAATATTTATTATTAAATGATTTAATTGAAATGATCACAAACAGCGAAGCATTGCTGACGCTATTTCAAGACACAATTACGAGAGATTATCAAGAATCTCAAATGATGATAGATTTAATTTTTATGACAGACAACATTACAAATAAATTGATAAGATGTGAAATCAATAAGAAAATGAAAAACTTCTCAAATCATCTGTTGATACAGACAGTTATAGATCTTAGAGTTTGCAAAGAGTCAGCGCAAAGATCGCGTTGCAACTGAAAGACAATGAATGAAGAGAAGTTCATTAATACTCTGAGAAAACAGATGTTGAAATCACTTTCAGATCAAAAAGTGAAACGTTAACGCATTAATGAGTACACAAAGCAACTGCTGAATGCATTAAAGAAGATCATCAAGATATTCACTTTCTGAGCGAGATCACATGAAATGATCAAAGCAGAGTGAACGAGAGAGTGCATGAAGATCATCAAGAGTGTAAGATGAATGAGAAGAAATTGTTGAATTGCTAGCGACTGAGCAGAGTACATTCAAGCATGTGACAAGAAGAGCAAGATTATCAGAAAACAAAAACGCAGTAAATATCAAAAGATCATGCAAAACGTAAAGCAGTTCTTCAGAAAACTGTTCAAAACTGCGAAATGAGCAAGAAATGTAGTCGCAAGCACATTGATTCAAACAACAATTTCTTCTTTGACGAAGTCAGAATGCTTAGACATCATTACAATAGCATAAGATAAGGCGAAGATGATGTTTCAAACTCACTTCTCATCATTTTTGAAGATTTTCATGCTGAACATGAAAGACTTCAAGTATTCACTCTTGATTGAGAATGATGCTTTGCTGATGCAACGCAAGATTAAAAGAGTCATCTACAAGACAACATTGAACAAAGCTTTGAGACACATGAAATACATAAATAGAATAATGCGCAGACTCGTCAACAACACGTCAGAACAAATTTGCTTTCTCTTTGAAAGATGTCTACAGAAAGAAATATAGCTCACTCAGTTCAAGAATGTGATCACAATAGTGATGTAAAAGTCAGGCAAGAAAGACTACTTTAATGCAAAAATATACAAATCAATTATGCTGCTCAACACATTGAGCAAAATATTGAAGTTCATCATATTTAAACGTCTGCAAAACATCATAGAAGCTTGCAACTCAATATTGAACACTCAGATGAAAGCTCATAGACACAGATCAACAGATACAACTTTGCAACTTATTACAGAAAAGATACACATTGTATGAAGTGATACAAGAAGAAGAGTAGTCACATTGCTGAGTCTGAATGATGAGAGTGCGTTTAACAATGTGATGTACAGCAGACTTTTACACGACATAAAAAAGAGAAGAGTTCTCAGACTACTTCTTGAATTTGTGAGAGACTTTCTGAAAGATCGACACATCATCATCACAATCAATGATTACACGACGACAGAACGCAGCGTGAACGTTGACATATCACAAGACTCTTCATTATCATTGATACTATACTTGTTCTACAACACAAACTTGTTAGAAGTATGTGACAACATTAAGCTGAGAACTAGCTTCACAGACTTCATAAACAACGTCAACATTTTAATGTATAAAGAGTTTATGAAGCGTAACTGCAAAGTTCTTGACGAGATCTATGATAAATGTGAACAGTGATTAAAAATGCATGACATCAAATTTTTGAAAACAAAGCACAAGCTGATTCACTTTATAAGAACTTTTAAGTAATTCGATATGAACGTAAGCATAGAACTGATAAAACATCAGATTGACTCAAAATCAAACATCAGAGTTTTGAGAGTTCAACTAGACTTCAAGCTGAGATGAGTGATTTACATGCATCATGTCGAAGCAAAATTAGTGATTAGACAAAAGACATTGCAGATGATCATTGAATCTACATGAGATTCATCGATGATGACGAGAAAGTAAATATACTTCGTGATGATGCGCTCTCTGCTTAGTCACAAAGTCATCATATGATACACGTCACAAAGAGTGAAGAGTCATTGAAAAGATCTGAACGTCAAACTGAGATCAATACAAGAAAAAGCATTGCAACAAATTATCAACGTTTATCGTGCAACATCAACAGAGACTTTACAAGTAAAAACAAACATGACGTTGATATATATTCATCTATGTAAGTTGATACAAAGATCAATAATAAACATGAACTCTTGAAAATCAGATGAAGTGATTGTAATAATGATGCATTGAATTTGCAATGATCTGACATCAAAAAGAGGTTGAAAATCAAAGCTGCGCAAGATCTCTCTGCAACTAAAGCGAAAGTGAATGAAGAAAACACTCAAGCAGATGAAGATGAAGTGAAGTCATCTTTACACAGTTTTTCTCTGATCAGAGTCATCAAAGATAGTTATAGTTGCAAACAAGAAAATGTCAATAAAATAACACAATCTTGACATATTTGCGTTGAAGCAAAGAGTTTACTCAGACAACAGCGACAGTAGAAATGATGTTACAGCGACTGCAATAAAAATCAACTGAGAGCTAAATAAGAGATTGAAAGAATCAACGTTAGTCATCACTCATCATGAAGAGTTGAAAGAGTTGATCGTGAAGATGAAACATCTTGCAGATGTCGTGACAGTGAATCGCGAATGTCGTGAAAAGATATACAAGATATACAGTGACAGTCAGATCTTTTTGAAAACAGTGAAGATCATGACATCAACAAAAGATCAGAAACGTCTGTGACGAGTTCAAACTGTGCATGAGAACATTCAATCTCATGAAGTCACGCTGAAGTTACATTGAGTGACAGAACATGCAAGAGTACTTGAAAATGAAGCAGTGAACAAGATGATCGACAAAGCATACAAATTATCTCTATCGCTGATTGAGTATCAGCGCATTGAGATGATGACACGACTGACACTCATACAGAAACAGATTAGATAAACATGAAGAATAGTCTGAAAAGAGAAATTCAACGCAACTCATTTTCAATATCTGATATCAGAGACTACCTCGTATTCCCGACCGTCACCGCTGAGGTGACGCTCTCAACCCCCTCCGGCGGCGATCCGCTTGGCACGTCGATCCGTCACCCCACCCTCGATCAATCCGTCACCCCACCCGAACGCCCCCTAAACGCGCTCGAGCTCGATACTTTCTATGACACGAATTGTCGAGCCGGCCGAGGCGACTTCAACGGTTCAGAAATCATGGGAAAAGGTGAAGGTTTGACTCAGCAAATGCATTGGGGGATATTGA
>JAABUS010000848.1_pt1 | contig 72647 bp, 76 predicted proteins | sample 5560161 | NCBI WGS metagenome assembly JAABUS01 (sample SAMN10711885, study PRJNA513376) | rock metagenome | isolation source: Antarctica rocks | place: Antarctica: Victoria Land, Trio Nunatak nord | collected 2016-01-04
CCGCGCCGCCATCGAGGCGGACCTGGGCATGCGTGCCGCGGCGGGGCGCGACCTGCGCACCGCCTTCTCGATCAGCCCGGCCCTGATGTCGGAGTCGGCCCTGGCCTCGATCCGGGACCTGCCGGTGGCCCGAGCGCTCGCCGCCCGGCTCGGCGTACCGGTGCCGAAGGTGACCGGATGAGGCGGCTGCTCACGGTGGCGGCCTTCGCCGCGTTGATCACGGCGGCTCTCGCCGGCGTGGCCAGCGCCCACCCCCTCGGCAACTTCACCGTCAACACCTACAGCGGGCTACAGGTTGGCGAGCGCCAGCTGCGCGTCGACTACATCATCGACATGGCCGAGATCCCCACGTTCCAGGCGCGGGCCGCTGTGGATACCAACGGCGACGGGCAGCTCACCGCACCGGAGCTCGAGGCGTACGCCGTGAGCACCTGCAAGAGCTCGACCGGCGGGTTGGCCGCATCCGTCAACGGCGGGACCGTGGCTCTCGCCGTGGACCGCAGCCACGCGGAACAGCGACCGGGTCAGGCCGGACTGCCCACGATGCGGATCAGCTGCGTCTTGAGCGGAGCAGTCAGCGGTCTGCGGACCGGCAGCGTCGTCACCTATGCCAACCGCAACTTCGAAGGTCGGATCGGCTGGCGCGAGGTCACCGCCGTCGGCGACGGAACGACCATCACCTCCGCCGACGTGCCGGCCCGCTCGACCAGCGCCCGGCTGACGGCCTACCCGAAGAACCTGCTCCAGTCGCCGCTGGACGTGCGGTCCGCCCGACTGGTCGTCCGCCCTGGCGGACCGGCCAGCGGTCCGGTGGCAGACCGGGGTCCCACGTCGGCGCTGCCGCGAGGGATCGACGCCGCGACCACGGCGTTCACCGCCTTTGTCGGCCGCCGGCATCTCAGCTTCGGGGTCGCGCTGGCGGCGGTCGCGCTGGCGCTACTCCTGGGCGCGGTACATGCGGTGGCGCCTGGACACGGCAAGACCGTCATGGCGGCCTACCTGGTGGGACGGCACAGCTCCCTGCGCTCAGCCCTGACCGTCGGGGCCACCGTGACGGCGACGCACACCGCCGGCGTGCTGGCGCTCGGCATCCTGCTCAGCGTGTCCAGCGCCTTCGCCCCTGAACGGCTGTTCCCAGTGCTCGGCCTGGTGAGCGGGCTGATGCTGGTCGGCATCGGCGCCTGGCTGCTTCGTGGCGCCTTGCAGGGTCGCGCGGCCGGGCACAGCCACGGGCCCGGCGGCCATCACCATGAGCACCCCCATGCCGAAGGTCCCTCGCCCGGCCACGCCCATGCCGACGGCCCCGCCGATGACCACCGGCATGACCACCTCCAGGTACCGGCCACGATTCCCTCCCGGCGCAGCCTGGTCGTCATGGGGCTGGCGGGCGGCATGGTCCCGAGCCCGTCGGCGCTGGTCGTGCTGCTGGGAGCCATCGCGCTGCACCGCGCGTGGTTCGGCGTGGTGTTGGTCGTCTGCTATGGCCTGGGCATGGCCACGACGCTGACCATGGCCGGGCTGCTGCTGGTTCGCGGGCGCAGCTGGCTGGACCGCCGGCAGCCCGCGCGCTGGTCGGCCCGGTTCGCCCGCGCTCTGCCGGTGGGTACTGCGGGTTTGATCACGCTCGTCGGACTGGGCCTGGCACTGCGCGCCGCCGCCGTCGTGGTCGCTTAGGAGCGGCCAGCCACGACGGTTTCTGTCGGACGCCCGCCTTAGCGTCCGATTCGTGCCAACATCCACCGCCCGGGCGCTGCGCCCGCTCCTGCCCGCCCCGGGCGGCTGGCCGGCGGCAGTCCCGCGACAGGCGAGCTTCGACGAGCTCGGTACGCCGTTGCGCGACCTGACCTTCGTCGTCGTCGACCTGGAGACGACGGGCGGGTCCCCGGCCGGCGCCCAGATCACCGAGGTCGGTGCCGTCCGGGTGCGGGCGGGTGAGGTCGAGGGCACCTTCGCCACCCTGGTCAACCCGCAGGCCGCCATCCCGCCGTTCATCGCGGTGCTGACCGGCATCACCGACGCGATGGTCGCGTCGGCCCCCTCCATCCGCGAGGTGCTGCCGGCCTTCCTGGAGTTCGCCCACGGGGCGGTGCTGGTGGCCCACAATGCGCCGTTCGACCTCGGCTTCCTGCGTTCGGCCTGCGCCAGCACCGGCTGCCGGTGGCCGGGCTTCGACTCCCTCGACACCGCCCGGCTGGCCCGCCGGGTGCTCACCCGCGACGAGGCACCGGACTGCCGGCTGGCCACCCTGGCACGGGTCTTCCGAGCCGAGGTGACCCCCTGCCACCGTGCCCTCGCCGACGCCCAGGCCACGGTCGACGTGCTGCACGGCCTGCTCGAGCGGGTCGGCGGCCTGGGCGTGCACTCGCTCGAGGAGCTGCGCACCTTCTCCGCCCAGGTCAGCCCGCAGCAGCGGCGCAAGCGTCATCTCGCCGAGGGGCTGCCTGTCGGCCCTGGGGTTTACCTCTTCCGCGACGCCGCAGGGCGGGTGCTCTACGTCGGCAAGAGCACCAACGTGCGAGCCCGGGTGCGCAACTACTTCGTCGCCAGCGAGCCCCGCACCCGGATGGCGGAGATGGTGGGGCTGGCCGAGCGAGTCGACGCGGTGCCCTGCGCGCATGGGCTCGAGGCCGAGGTGCGTGAGCTTCGACTCATCGCGGAGCACAAGCCACGCTACAACCGCCGGTCGAAGTTTCCGGAGCGTTCGGTCTACCTCAAGATCACCGAGGAGGCGTTCCCCCGGCTGGCCATGGTCCGCGCCGTCCGTGACGACGGCAGCTACCTCGGGCCGTTCCCCTCGACCCGGGCTGCCCAGGCCGCAACGGCAGCGGTGCATTCCGCCCTGCCGATCCGCCAGTGCGTCCGCCGGCTGTCGGCCGCTCGCCCTTCGGCCGCCTGCCTGCTGGCCGAGATGCGGCGCTGCGGAGCGCCCTGTGACGGCCGCGAGAGCCCAGCCGAGTACGCCGTCCATGTGGCCGCCCTGCGCGCGGCGATCACCGGCGACCCCGGAGTCGTGGTCTCGGCACTGGCTGCCGGCATCCAGCGGCTCAGCGGGTCGCAGCGCTACGAGGAGGCTGCGGCGCATCGCGACCGGCTGACTACGTTCCTGCGCGCCGCCGCCCGGCTGCAGCGGCTCTCCGCGGTGGCCCGCTGCCGCGAGCTGGTGGCCGCCCGCCCGCGCGCCGAGGGCGGCTGGGAGCTCGCCGTGGTGCGATCGGGCCGGCTGGTGGCGGCCGGGGTCGTCCCTCTGGCGGCCGCGCCGCGACCGTACGTCGACGCACTGGTTGCCACCGCCGAGACCGTGTCGCCGACCTTCGCACCCACCCCGTGCGCGACGGCCGAGGAGACGGAGTCCGTGCTGCGTTGGCTGGAGACACCCGGCACGCGGCTGGTCGAGCTCACCGGCAGCTGGTTCTCACCGGCGTTCGGGGCCGGCGGCGCCCTTGCCCGGCTGCGTGGCGCGGACGACACCCACGCGGTGGTCCCCTTCGCCGACCGGCGCCGGCTGCGGCCGGGACACCGTCCGGCCAGAGAGGGCGCGGGGCATGGCTAGGCTGACCCTTCGCCCGCCCGACCACGGAGGTCGACGTGATCACCGCTTTCGTCCTGGTCAAGGCGGCCGTCGACGTCATCCCGGAGGTGGCACAGGGCATCGCGGCCATCCCGGGAGTGACCGAGGTCTACTCGGTGACCGGCGACGTCGACCTCATCGCGACTGTGCGGGTGCACGAGCACGAGCACCTCGCCGATGTGATCGCCGACCGTCTCAGCAAGGTGCCGGGCGTTCTCGCCACCCACAGCCACATCGCCTTCCGGGCCTACTCCAGCCACGACCTGGAAGCGGCGTTCGCCCTCGGCTACGACGAGGACCAGGACCAGCCCTAGCCGGCCAGCGCCGAGCTGGTCGCGACCCACCGCTCCAGCACGCTCGCCGCCGCCCCGGAGTCCACCGCGGCGGCCACCCGCTCGAGCGCCGCCCGCAGCGCAGCGGCGAGCGGCTCGTTGCCCGGCTCGAGCGCCACCAGGGCGGCGGCGGCATTGAGCAGCACCGCGTCCCGGACCGCGCCGGTCCGGCCGTCGAGCAGATCACGGGCGACGCGGGCGTTGTACTCCGCGTCGGCACCGCGCAGCTCCGCCGCGGAGCGGACCGGGAGGCCGAGCTCGGTCGGGTCGACGGTTGCCTCGGTGACGCCGCCATCGCGTACCACCCACACCGTGGAAGTCGTGGTCACGGTCAGCTCGTCGAGGCCGTCGTCGCCACGGAAGACCAGCGCGGAGGTGCCACGGGCGGCCAGTACGCCGGCGAGGACAGGCGCCATCCCCCGGTCGGCGACCCCGACGGCCTGCGCGCCCGGCAGAGCCGGGTTGGTGAGCGGCCCGAGAAAGTTGAACACGGTGGCCACGCCGAGCTCGCGGCGCGGGGCCGCCGCGTGCCGCAGCGCGGGGTGGAACACCGGTGCAAAACAGAAGCCGATCCCGGTCTCGGCCACGCACCGGGCCACCGCCGCCGGCGGGAGGTCCACCACCACGCCCAGCGCCTCGAGCAGGTCGGCCGAGCCGCAGGCCGACGACGCGGCCCGGTTGCCGTGCTTGACCACGGTGGCGCCGGCACCTGCCACGACGAGCGCCGCCATCGTGGACAGGTTGACGGTGTGCGCCCGGTCCCCACCGGTGCCGCAGGTGTCGACCACGGGTCCGGCCACCTGCATCGGGGCGGCGTTCGCCAGCATCGCGGCCACCAGGCCCGAGACCTCCTCCGGCGTCTCCCCCTTCGCTCGCAGCGCGATGGCGAAACCGGCGACCTGGGCCGGAGTCGCTTCACCGGCCATCACCCGGTCCATCGCCCAGCGGGTGGCCTCGGCCGGCAGCGACTCCCGGCGCAGCAGCACGGTGAGCAGCCCGGGCCAGGTCTGCGCCGGTCCCGTCACGACTCGATCCTCAGTCGGTCAGTGCACGGTCGAGATCGGCGCCCAGCTTGGTGCGGTCGATGTGCAGCCCGGGCGCGACGTCGCGCAGCTGGCGCCCCGCCGCGGCAACCGCCGCCGCCCCCGCTGCGAGCTGCCGCACCGCCTGGGCCACCACCGCGGCGTACGCCGGCGCGAAGGGAGTCCCGCACCGCGGGCAGCTGGCGGCATTGCCGTCCTCTACCACCTCGAGCAACCGGAAGCTCTCGCCGCAGCTTCCGCACCATCCGGCCACGTCCATGGGAGATCAAGCTCGGCGCGGGGGCGACAGCGGCCCGGCGGCCGTCGGGGCCAGCAGCCTGACGACGGCCTCGACCAGCTCCACCGGGTTCAACGGGTGGGCCACCATGGCGTCCGCTCGGGACCACGTCCCTAGCCAGCGATCGTCGCGTCGAGCGATCAACAGGAGCAGCGGCGGGCACTCGTCCAGCTCCTCCGTGAGCTGGCGGCAGATCGCCATGCCGCCGGTCGGCCATGCCTCGCCGTCGAGGATGCACAGGTCGATCCGGCCGTGCCGGACCGCGCGGACCACGCCCTCGCCGGTATCCGCCTCGGCGAAGTCGATCGTGCCGAGCCCAGGCGCCGGCCGGCGGCCCACGCAGGTGAGCACCCGGTCGCGCACGACCGGGTCATCGCTGTAGACCAGCACCGTGCGGCTGCGCGCGTCGCTCGAGGCGGCGGTCATGACCTGCTTCCTGCTAGCGGAACGGAGCTGGCGCGCGCCGATGCTACCGAGCGCTCGGCGCTCGCTCGAGGCGGTCCAGCCGGCGGTCCTCGCGTACGGCAACGCGCTGCTCGGCCCGAAGCCACTGGAGCAGCAAGGTCACGGCGAGCAGCAGTCCGACCAGGTCACCGGCCGCCCACAGGATGCCGCCGCCGGTGTGCTGGTCGCCGAGCGGACTGGCGCCCCAGGGCCGGGCCAGCGCGGCGTAGTAGTCCGCTGCGATGACGCTGCGGCTACTCATGATCGAGATTCCCAGAAACGCGTGGAACGGCAGCATCGCGAAGACCAGCACAAGTCGGAAACCGTGGGAGACCCGCCCGGGCACCGGGTCGAGCCCCAGCAGCGGCCAGCAGAACAGACACCCCACCAGCAGCAGGTGCAGGTGCAGCAGGGCGTGCAGGACCGAACTGCGCAGGGTCGCTTCGTAGAGCCCGCTGAAGTACAGGGCGAACGGCGTACCGACGAAGACCACCCAACCCACCAGCGGGAACGCGACGACGGCGGCGGCCCTGCTGTGCAGCACCGCGAGCAGCCTCGCCCGGGCGCCGGCCGGTGCGGTCCGCAGTGCCAGCGTCACCGGTGCCCCCAGCGCGAGCAGCACCGGGGCCACCACCGACAGCAACATGTGCTGCACCATGTGCACGCTGAACAGCGTGTCGTCGTACGCGCCGAGGGCCGACATAGTCGCCAGCACGATGGTGGCCAGCCCGGCGAGGGTCGACGCGGTACGCCGGCCCGGCCAGACGTCGCCGCGGGCGCGCAGCCGCCGCACGCCCGCCAGGTAGACGGCACCGGCCAGCACTACGCCGACCAGGAGCACCGGCTCGGGACTCCACGTGCTCAGCAGCCGGGCCGGGGTGAGCTCCGGCGGGCCGGTGTAGCCGTGCGCGAGCGTCACGTCCCCACCCTAGGTCGGCGCAGGTCGCAGCGCTTGCGGGGGGGTCGCCATGGCGACCGCGCGCGGCTCGGCAATAATGAGCCCGTGGCCACCGCCTTGTCGCTGGAGGACGCCCCCACCCGTCCGTCCCTGGCGCGCCCCAACATGGTCAGCGTCGGCACCATCGTGTGGCTGTCCTCAGAGCTGATGTTCTTCTCGGCACTGTTCGCGATGTACTTCACGGTGCGCTCGATCAGCGACGTCTGGCCGGCCGAGGGCGTCGAGCTCGACCTCAAGTCCGCCACGCCGTTCACGATCGTGCTGGTTCTGTCCAGCGTCACCTGTCAGCTGGGAGTCTTCGCCGCCGAGCGCGGTGACGTCTACGGCCTGCGCCGCTGGTTCTCGCTCACGCTGCTCATGGGCATGGTCTTCGTGGGCGGCCAGTCCTACGAGTACTTCGTCCACAACTCTTTCTCGATCAGCAGCCACGCCTACGGTTCGGTCTACTACCTCACGACCGGCTTCCACGGGCTGCACGTGATCGGGGGGCTGGTGGCCTTCGTCTTCGTCCTGGCGAGGTCGACCTTCGGCCGCTTCACCCCGGCCGACGCCACCAGTGCGATCGTGGTCTCCTACTACTGGCACTTCGTCGACGTGGTGTGGATCGGCCTGTTCGCGACCATCTACCTGATCCGCTAGGTCGGAGACCCCAGTGCAGCTGCCCGTTCGACGCCGCAACCGGCGACGGGCCGGCCTACCGGTCCTGCTGCTGCTGCTCGCCGGCATCGGCACCGGGTACGCCGTGGTATCGCCGAGCGGGCGCGCGGCCTCCCCCACCCAGAGCTCGACCGCGGTGCAGGAGGGACGCGATCTGTTTCTCACCAGCTGTGCCAGCTGCCACGGCCTCAACGCCTCGGGCGGCAACCAGGCTCCCAGCCTGATCGGGGTCGGCGGTGCGGCCGTCGACTTCCAGGTCGGGACCGGGCGGATGCCGCTGGCCCAGCAGGGCCCGCAGGCGGAGCGCAAGCGGCAGCGGTTCTCCCAGGAGCAGATCGACAAGCTCGCCGCCTACGTCCAGTCCCTCGGCGGCGGCCCGGCGGTGCCCTCCGAGCAGGATCTCGACCTGGCGAACGCCGACGTGGCCGAGGGCGGCGGGATCTGGCGCGCCAACTGCGCGTCCTGCCACAGCTTCGCCGGCCAGGGCGGCGCGCTCACCCGCGGCAAGTACGCCCCGAACGTCACCAACGCCACCGACCGGCAGCTCTGGGAGGCGATGCAGACCGGCCCCGAGTCGATGCCGGTCTTCGGCGACGGCCAGATTTCCCCCGACCAGAAGCGCTCGATCATCAAGTTCATCCGCGCGCTGGACACCGAAGCCAACCCCGGCGGTCACGGGCTCGGCCGGCTGGGGCCGATTCCGGAGGGGCTGGTGGCCTGGCTGGTCGGCATCGGCGCCTTGGTGATCATGACCCTGTGGATCGGCGCACGGGCGTGAGCGAAACACTTCCCCCCGGCCCCGGCGATCCGGCCGGTCGGTCGCACCGGCCGATCCGGCGGGTGGGACCGCGACCCGGCTCGGGCGCCGAGATCGCTCTCCCGCAGGCCTCGACCGCCGCCGAGTCGGTCGACTCGACGGCACTCGGGCCCCGCGGTCCGGGCTTCGAGGTCGCGCCGCCGCGGCCGGAGGACCTCGACCCGCGCGCGGAGAAGCGGGCCGAGCGGATGGTCGGCCTGCTGTTCCTGCTCTCGGCGGTCGGCACCATCGGCTTCCTCCTGACCTACGTCTTCGGCAAGATCCACACCGCCGACTACGGCGCCAGGACGAACGCGCTGCTCGCCATCACCCTGACGATGTCGATGTTCGGCATCGGAGCCGGGCTCATCGTGTGGGCGAAGAAGCTGATGCCGCACGAGAGCGCCGTGCAGGAGCGGGAGCCCTTTGCCACTCCGGAGTCCGAGCGAGCCAAGACCGAGGAGGCGTTCTTCACCGGCACCGAGCAGACCGGCATCGCCCGTCGGTCACTCATCCGCCGCACGCTCGCGCTGGCGATCGGCGTACTCCCGCTCGCCGCCCTGTTCCCGCTGCGCGACCTCGGTCCGGCGCCGCACCGGACCCTGCGCCACACCACCTGGAAGAAGGGGGTCCGGCTGGTCGAGGTCGGGACGAACCGACCGCTGAAAATCGGCGACCTGAAGATCGGCGGGCTGCTCACGGTGATGCCCGAGGGTTACCAGGAGCTCGGGGTGGAGGCCACGGCCACCTCGCCGACGCTGTTGATCCGGCTTCGTCCGGAGGAGGTCCAGAAGCAAGGTGGGCGGGAGAACTGGACCGTCGACGGTCACGTCGCCTACTCCTCGATCTGCACGCACGCCGGCTGTCCGGTCAAGCTCTACGAGCAGCAGACCCACCACCTCTTCTGCCCCTGCCACCAGTCGACCTTCGACGTCCTCGACGGCTGCAGGGTGCTGTTCGGGCCGGCGGCCCGATCGCTGCCTCAGCTAGCGATCAGCACCGACGCGGACGGATACTTCATGGCGGACGGTGACTACACCGAGCCGGTCGGGCCGAGCTTCTGGGAGCGCGGATGAGCTACACCGCCAACGCCAGCCGCAAGACCATGCGCTTCGCCGACGACCGGCTGGGCTCCTCGGGCTTCCTGCGCCGCAGCTTCAACAAGGTCTTTCCGGACCACTGGTCGTTCATGCTGGGCGAGATCGCTCTCTACTCGTTCATCATCCTGCTGCTGACCGGCACCTTCCTCACCTTCTTCTTCGACGCCTCGGTCAAGGAGGTCGTCTACAACGGCAGCTACGTGCCGCTGCGCGGCGTGCAGATGACCCAGGCGTTCGAGTCCACACTGCGGATCAGCTTCGACGTCCGCGGTGGGCTGGTGATCCGACAGATCCACCACTGGGCGGCGCTGCTGTTCGTCGCCTCGATCACCGTGCACCTGATGCGGGTGTTCTTCACCGGCGCCTTCCGCAAGCCGCGTGAGATCAACTGGCTGGTCGGCGTCACGCTGCTGGTGCTCGGCATCCTCGAGGGCTTCGCCGGCTACTCACTCCCCGACGACCTGCTCTCGGGGACCGGGCTGCGGATCGCCTACTCCATAGTCGAGTCGATCCCGCTGGTCGGCACCTGGGTCGGGTTCCTGCTCTTCGGGGGCAACTTCCCGGGCGAGTCGTTCATCCCACGCCTGTACGTGATCCACATCCTGCTGGTCCCTGGGATCATCCTGGGGCTGATCACCGCCCACATGGGGATCCTCTGGCACCAGAAGCACACCGACTTCCCCGGTCCGGGCAAGACCGAGGACACCGTCGTCGGCTCCCGGATGTACCCGACGTACGCCGCCAAGGGTGGCGGCTTCTTCTTCCTTGTCTTCGCGGTCCTGGCGGCCCTCGGCGGCCTGGCTCAGATCAACCCGGTCTGGCTATATGGTCCCTACGACCCGTCCAACGTCAGCGCCGGCTCGCAGCCCGACTGGTACATCGGCTGGCTGGACGGTGCGCTGCGGCTGATGCCCAACTGGGAGACCAACCTCTGGGGTCACACACTCAGCTGGAACCTGTTCGTCCCTGCTGTGGTGATCCCGGGCATCATCTTCACGCTGCTGGCGCTCTATCCGTTCCTGGAGCCGCTGTGGACCAAGGACCGCGGCTACCACAATTTGCTCAACCGGCCCCGTGACGTCCCGGTCCGTACCGGGATCGGAGCGATGTCGTTGACCTTCTACACGATCCTGTGGCTGGCCGGTGGCAACGACGTCATCGCCACCACGCTCAACCTCTCGATCAACCAGCTGACCTGGGGTTTCCGGATCGGGCTCATCGCCTTGCCGCCGATGGCCTACTGGGCCACCAAGCGCATCTGCCTGGGGCTCCAGGCCCGCGACCACGAGCTGGCCCATCACGGCATCGAGACCGGACAGATTCGGCGGCTGCCCAGCGGCGAGTACGTCGAGCTCACCAAACCGCTGCCGCCGCCGGCCGTGCCGCACCTGGTGCCCATCGAGCCCGAGCACGAGATGAAGGGCGCCCTGGAGTCCGCGCGGGACCACGACGGAGGGGGCGGTACGACGGTTGCCACGCGGCGTACGACCACCCCGCGTCCAACCGCGGTATCGGGCAACGGACACGGCGACGGCAACGGCCACAGCGGCAACGGCAGCTACTCGATGGGACGGGCCGGCCGAGCCGTCGGCGGGTTCTTCTTCCCGCGTGGGGACGACGAGTCCACCGACCGCTGAGCGAAGCGAGGAACCTCGCCGAGTTCGCGCCGATGGCGGTTGCGGTTCCCCCGACCGCACGGGACCGAAAGTGGCGGGACGGCGCGGAGTACGCGCAGACGAGCCGCCTAGTTGGAGCCGGCCTCGTACTGCTGGCGCCGGTAGTGGCCGACGTAGTACTCGAAGAGCAGACCGGTCAGCCCGAAGACCAGCGTCACCGCGCCGATGATGACGAGCCAGACTCCGAAGGCCAGGCCGAGCGCCGCCATCGAGGCGCCGGCCGCCAAGGCCAGCGGCCACCAGCTGTGCGGACTGAAGAAACCGACCTCGCCGGCTCCGTCCGCGATCTCGGCCTCGCCGATGTCCTCCGGGCGTGGCGGCATCCGGCGGGCCGTGAAGAACAGGTAGTAGCCGATCAGGAACGCGAGGCCGGCGGCGAAAGCGAGGACCACACCACCGCTGGGGTCCTTGGACACGTACCAGTAGAACAGGCTCACCGCACCGAGAAAGGCGGCCACGACGGCAAAGACCCTGCCCTCGACCTTCACCGCAGCTCTCCGACCGGTGGCGAGTCCGCCGAGATCTTGCCCGCTATCTGCGGGTAGTGCAGGTCGAACGCCGGCCGCTCCGACCGGATGCGCGGCAGCACGTGGAAGTTGTGCCGCGGTGGCGGACAGGTGGTGGCCCACTCCAGTGAGTTGCCGAAGCCCCACGGGTCGTCGGCCACCGCGATCCGGTTGCGACCACTCCAGGACCGCCAGACGTTGTACAGGAAGACCACGGTCGACATTCCGAGCACGTACGCGCCGATGGTCGAGATGGTGTTCAGCGTGGTGAAGCCGTCAGAAGCGCGGTAGTCGGCGTAGCGGCGCGGCATGCCCTCCACGCCCAGCCAGTGCTGCACCAGGAAGGTCATGTGGAAGCCGAGAAAGGTGGTCCAGAAATGGATCTTGCCGAGCGTCTCGTCGAGAAACGTGCCGGTCATCTTCGGCCACCAGAAGTAGAAGCCGGCGAACATCGAGAACACCACCGTGCCGAAGACGACGTAGTGGAAGTGCGCCACCACGAAGTAGGTGTCGGTCACATGGAAGTCGATGGGTGGTGATGCCAGCAGCACGCCGGTGAGCCCGCCGAGGAGGAACGTGATGAGAAACCCGATGGAGAACAGCATCGGGGTCTCGAAGCTGAGCTGCCCGCGCCACATCGTCCCGATCCAGTTGAAGAACTTCACCCCGGTCGGTACGGCTATGAGGAACGACAGGAACGAGAAGAACGGCAGCAGTACGGCGCCGGTCGCGAACATGTGGTGTGCCCACACGGTCATCGAGAGTCCGGAGATGGCCACGGTGGCGAAGACCAGGCCCTTGTAGCCGAAGATCGGCTTGCGGCTGAAGACCGGGATGACCTCGCTGATGATGCCGAAGAACGGGATGGCGATGATGTAGACCTCGGGATGGCCGAAGAACCAGAAGAGGTGCTGCCAGAGCAGCGCTCCACCGTTCGCGGCGTCGAAGATGTGGGCGCCGAACTTCCGGTCGGCCTCCAGCGCGGCCAGCGCGGCGGCGAGCACCGGAAAGGCCATCAGCACGAGCACGGAGGTGAACAGGATGTTCCACGTGAAGATGGGCATCCGGAACATCGTCATGCCGGGCGCCCGCATGGTGAAGATCGTCGTGATGAAGTTCACCGCTCCCAGGATCGTCCCGAGACCGCTGAGAATTAGCCCAAGGATCCACATGTCTGCCCCGACGCCTGGCGAACGGATGGCGTCGCTCAGCGGGGTGTAGGCAAACCAGCCGAAGTCGGCCGCACCCTGCGGGGTGAGAAAGCCGCCGAGAACTATCAGCCCGCCGAAGAGGAACAACCAGTAGGAGAAGGCGTTCAGCCGCGGAAAGGCGACGTCTGGAGCGCCGATCTGCAACGGCATGATGAAGTTGGCAAAGCCGACGAACAGCGGCGTCGCGAACAAGAGCAGCATGACCGAGCCGTGCATGGTGAACAGCTGGTTGTACTGCTCTTCGGAGAGCACCTGCAGCCCCGGCCGGGCTAGCTCGGTGCGCATCAGCTCCGCCATCAGCCCCGCGGCCAGGAAGAACCCGAACGAGGTGATCAGGTACAGATAGCCGATCACCTTGTGGTCCGTCGTGGTGATCCAGACGACCACCCGGCTACCCGGCTGGACTCGAACCTGCCGGGTGACCGACGGGGCGGCGATCCTCGGCTCGAGCATCGTCACGGCGAGCTCCCTGAGGCGTCCGAGATGGTGTAGATGTCACTGGTCCCCGCCTGCGCGGATGCTCTCGCCGTCTGGATGAACCGGTCGAACTCCGCCGAGCTCACCACCTTGATGCTGAACAACATGCGGGAGTGGTAGAGGCCGCAGAACTCCGCACAGCGTCCGACGAAGGTCCCCTCCCGGTCGGCGGTGACCTCGAACTTGTTCTTTCGACCCGGGATGACGTCCCGCTTGAAGAGGAACTCGGGCACCCACCAGGAATGGATGACATCCGGCGACGTCTCGTTGAACAAGATCTTGCGCCCGGTCGGGATCACCAGCTGGGGCGGCTGACCCTGCCTACCCGTGATCGTCAGGCCGCTCTCCTGGTAGTCGAACTGCCAGCTCCACTGGAAGCCGACAACGTTCACAGTCATGTCGGGGCGGCTGGAGAGCTTGTTGACGTAGACCTCGTCGACCGCGGTGAAGTAGAAGAGGACCGAGACGATGACGAGGGGGACCGCGGTGTAGAGCGCCTCTATCGGGAGGTTGTAGTGCACCTGCGGCGGGAGTGCGTCGCCGCGCTTGCGGAAGCGGAACGACGCGAAAAGGATCAGGGCGAGCACGAACGCACCGACCGCGAGCGCGGCGATGGTCGAGCCCTGCCACAGACCCAGGATCCGCGGCCCCTGCTTGGTGATCGGCTGGGGGAACCCGAACCGGCTCCACTCCTCCTTCGAGCAGCCGGTGGCGGTCAGCATCACCAGCCCCGACAGCGCGATCAGGGCCAGCCGGCCGCGGCTGGCGGATTGGAACGGCCTCACGAATCGCCTTCCGGTGCCGATGCGGTCGCGGTGCGGCGCCAGACTAACCCAGCCCCCGGCGCCCTTCTCGCACCGGTAGGAGGGCGCGGCACGGACGATGCCTCGCGGGTCGCCCGGAGCTAGCCGGCACCCGCCGCAGTGCCGGTGAGGTGGGGGCGCACCTCTTCGACCGCTGCGTCGCCGTACACCGCGGCCAGCCGGGCGAGGAAGGACGCGGGCGCTACGACGTACTCCTGCGTGCCGACGGTCTCGATCACGTACGTCGCCAGCAGGCTGCCCACCTGGGCGGCCTGCTCGTGGGCCACCCCCCACGCGATCCCGGCCAGGAAGCCCGCCCGGAAGGCGTCGCCCACCCCCGTCGGATCGGTGCGCCGCTCCTCGGGGACGACCGGCACCCGGATCTCGGGCTGTCCTTGCTCATACACCACGGCCCCCTTGGCGCCCAGGGTCGTCACCCGTACCCCGACCCGGTCGAGGACCTCCGCTGACGTCCACCCCGTCTTGGCCTCGATGAGGCCTTCTTCGTACTCGTTGGTGAACAGGTAGGCCGCTCCGTCGATCAGCTGGCGGATCTCCGCGGGCTCCATCCGGGCCAGCTGCTGCGAGGGGTCGGAGGCGAACCGGATGCCACGCTGCCTGCACTCCCCGGTGTGCCGGAGCATCGCCGCCGGGTCGTTCGGGCTGACCACAACCAGGTCCAGCCGGCCCACCCGCTCGGCGACCGGGCCGAGCTCGATCTCCCTCGCCTCGGACATCGCGCCGGCGTAGAAGGAGGCGAGCTGGTTGTGGTCGGCGTCGGTCGTGCACAGGAACCGGGCGGTGTGCTTGCGCTCCGAGACGTGCACGGAGTCGGTGTCGACGCCGTGCCGCTCGAGCCAGGACCGGTAGTCGGCGAAGTCCTGCCCGACCGCTCCGATGAGCACGGGACGCAGACCGAGTGCTCCGAGCCCGAAGCAGATGTTGGCGGCCACGCCGCCCCGACGGATCTCCAGGTCGTCGACGAGGAACGACAGCGAGATCCGGTCCAGCCGGTCGGCGAGAAGCTGGTCGGCGAAACGCCCGGGAAAGGTCATCAGGTGGTCGACCGCGATCGACCCGGTGACGGCGATGGGCACGAGCGTCGAGACTACCCAGCCGGCCGGTCGCGAGCCGGTAGGCGGCGGCTCACATCCGCTCCACCAGGACCGACACGCCCTGGCCCACACCGACGCACAGCGTGGCGAGCCCGCGCCGCCCCCCCGTGCGGTCCAGCCTGCCGAGCAGGGTGACCAGCAGCCTGGCGCCGGAGCAGCCGAGCGGGTGACCCAGCGCGATGGCGCCGCCGTCGGCATTGACTAGGTCCGGGTCGAGGGCGAGGCGGTCGATGCAGGCCAGCGACTGGACGGCGAAGGCCTCGTTGAGCTCTACCGCGTCGAGATCCGGGACCTCCCAGCCGGCGCGGGCCAGCACCTGCTCCGTCGCCGGCACCGGGCCGAGCCCCATGAGATGGGGTGGCACTCCCGCGCTGCCGGCGGCCACCAGCCGTGCCCGCGGTGTCAGCCCGTGTCGGCGGACGGCGTCCGCACTGGCCACGACGATCGCGGCGGCGCCGTCGGAGAGCGGGCTCGACGAGCCGGCCGTGACCACCCCGCCGTCCCGGAACGCCGGCTTCAGCCGGGCCAGCCGCTCCAGGCTGGTGTCGGCGCGCGGCCCCTCGTCGTCGGTCACCGGACCGTCCGGAGTCTCCACCGGCACGATCTCCGCGTCGAAGCGACCGTCCTTGGCGGCGGCGACCGCCCGCTGGTGGCTGCGCAGCGAGAAGGCGTCGGAGTCCTCGCGGGAGATCCCGTCGAGCTCGGCCACCTCCTCGGCGGTCGCGCCCATCGCGTACGTCGCCTTGGCACCGTCCAGGGCCGGCATCCGCGGGTTGGTGAAGCGCCAGCCGAGCGCGGTGTCGGCGATCTCGCCAGGCTTGGCCCACGGCGTACCGGGCTTCGAGGTCACCCATGGCGCCCGGGTCATCGACTCGACCCCGCCAGCCACCACCACGTCGGCGTCGCCGGAACGGACCGCCTGCGCCGCGTTCGCCACCGCGGTCAGCCCGGAGGCGCAGAGCCGGTTGACCGTGTAGCCGGGTACCTCCGCCGGCAGCCCCGCCAGCAGCGCGGCCATCCGGGCGACGTTGCGGTTGTCCTCGCCGGCCTGGTTGGCGGCCCCCAGAACGACCTCGTCGACCGCCGCGGCCTCGACTCCGGCCCGGGCTAGCGCCTCGGCGACGACGAGCGCGGCAAGGTCGTCGGGCCGGATCCGCGCGAGCGCGCCGCCATAGCGGCCCATCGGCGTCCGGACGCCGCCGACGAGGTAGGCGGCGGCGGTGCTCAGCGGCTCAGTGGAACGAGTCGCCGCAGGCGCACGACCCACCGGCGTTGGGGTTGTCGATGGTGAAGCCCTGCTTCTCGATGGTGTCGACGAAGTCGATCGAGGCACCGGCGAGGTAGGGGGCGCTCATCCGGTCGACCACCACATTGACGCCACCGAAGTCGGTCACCTTGTCGCCGTCGAGGTTGCGCTCGTCGAAGAAGAGCTGGTACCGCAGGCCGGAGCAGCCACCGGGCTGGACCGCAACGCGCAGCGCCAGGTCGGTGCGCCCCTCGTGATCGAGCAGGCTCTTGACCTTTGCGGCGGCGAAGTCGGTGAGAGCGACGCTCGAGGTGCTGGTGTCCGAAACGGTCATGTCGAAGGCTCCCGGGCGGAGATTGGCGTACGGCGTCTGTGCTGCAACGGCCGCGTCGGCCGGCGCATTCCGTCGAAGCCCATCGTCGCACAGTGCGGGCAGGACGCTCAGTCGCGTCGCGACCACTGCCGGGCCACCCGCTCGGCCAGGTTCGCCAGCTCCTCGGCCGCCCGGCTCTGCGCCCGCTGCGCCGACCCGGCCGAGTCGACCAGCGCGTACGCCGCCGCCACGCCGGCCGCCGCCATCTCCCGCCGGCCGACGCTCACCCGACCAGCGAGAACGAGGCACGGCAGCCCTGCGACCGCGGCGGCCTCGGCCACCCCGCTGACCGCCTTGCCGCGCAGCGACTGCCAGTCGTAGCTGCCCTCACCGGTCACTACCAGGTCCGCCGACGCGATCCGCTCCGCCAGCCGGGTGTGGCCCAGAACGAGGCCGATACCGGACTCGCGCCGGGCGCCGAGCGCCAGCATGGCGTAACCAAGGCCGCCGGCGGCGCCTGCACCCGGGGCCGCGACCACCTCGACCGCGGCCGGCATTGTCCGCCCGAGCACCTCGGCAAAGTGCGCCAGGGCCGCCTCCAGCGCCTCGACGTCGGCCGGTGAGGCGCCCTTCTGCGGCCCGAACGTCGCCGTCGCACCGGCCGGTCCGAGCAGCGGGTTGTCCACGTCGGTGGCGGCCACCAGGTCGACCGACCCGAGCCTGGCATCCAGACCGGACACCTCAGCCCGCTCCAGACCGGTCAGCGCGCCGCCTCCCGGCGGCAGCGTCCGCCCGTCCGAACCGAGCAGCGCCAGCCCCAGCGCGGCCAGCATCCCAGCACCGCCGTCGTTCGTACTCGATCCACCCAACCCGATCACGACCTGCCGGGCACCGGCATCGAGCGCGTCGCCGACCAGCTCCCCCACGCCGTACGTCGTCGTCCGCTTGGGGTCCCGTCGCTCGGCCGGTAGGAGATGCAGCCCGCAGGCCTGCGCCGACTCGACGTACGCCGTGCCGCCATCGAGCAGGAACTGCGCCATCACCGGGTCCTCGAGCGGCCCGGTTACCGTTGCGCCCCGGATCTCGCCGCCGAGTGATGCGTGCAGCACGTCGACGAAGCCCGGGCCGCCGTCGCTGACCGGCGCAAGTTCGATCTCGACCTCCGGCACGGCCGCCCGCCAGCCACGGGCCATGGCTTCGGCCGCCTCTACGGCGCTCAGCGTGCCGCCGAAGGAGTCCGGCGCCAGCACCACCCGCATGCGCGCTAGTTTCCCCCGCAGACCTGGAAGGAGTCGTCGATGGCCGACCCGTCGATCCCCACCCGCGAGCTCGGTCGGTCCGGCCTGCGCGTGTCGGCGCAGGGTCTGGGCTGCATGGGGATGTCCCAGTCCTACGGCAGGGCCGACGAGGACGAGTCGATCGCGACGATCTCGCGCGCCCTCGACCTCGGGATCTCCTTCCTGGATACCGCCGACGTCTACGGCGACGGGCACAACGAGGAGCTGGTCGGGCGGGCGCTGGCGGGACGGCGGGACGGCGTCGTCCTGAGCACCAAGTTCTCGCTTCGCCGGTCGACGGCCGGCGGCATGACGGTCGACGGCCGGCCGGAGAACGTCCGGGCCCGCTGCGACGCCAGCCTGCGCCGCCTCGGCACCGACGTCATCGACCTGTACTACCAGCACCGGGTCGACCCAACGGTGCCGATCGAGGACACCGTCGGGGCGATGGCGGAGCTGGTGACTGCCGGCAAGGTGCGTCATCTCGGCCTCTCCGAGGCCAGCACGCGTTCCCTGGAGCGGGCGGTGGCCGTGCACCCGATCGCAGCTCTGCAGAGTGAGTGGTCCCTGTGGACACGCGACCTGGAGTCGCAGGTGCTTCCCGCCGCGCGGCGGCTGGGCGTGGGTCTGGTGCCTTTCAGCCCGCTGGGTCGCGGCTTCCTCACCGGCGCCATCACCTCTCCCGACGACTTCGACGAGGACGACTTCCGCCGCAACAACCCCCGCTTCCAGGGCGAGAACTTCACCCGCAACCTGACGCTGGTCGAGGCGGTGCGCCGTCTTGCGGCAGAGAAGGGATGCACCGCCGGCCAGCTCGCGCTGGCCTGGGTCATGGCACAGGGCGAGGACGTCGTACCGATTCCGGGCACCAAGCGGCGCAGCTACCTCGACGAGAACGCGGCCGCCTGCTCGGTGGAGCTGTCAGAGGAGGACCTGCGCCGGCTCGACGCCATCGCACCGCTCGACGCCGCTGCCGGTGCCCGCTATCCCCAGCCGGACTATTCCTACGGCGAGAGCCCCGAGATGGGCGCGGCCTGACGGCGGGCATGGAACCGACCGTCGTACGGTTGCGCAGGCAACCGTTCGGCGAGCGATGGAGTGGTCATGGGCTTTTCGATGAAGGCAAGGCACCTGCCGCCGCGGCTCGCGACCGGTGCGTTCATCCTCAGCTCGGGGCTGAGCAAGCGCGGCGCCGACGAGGCAACCGCGGCCGGCGTGCACGGGATGGCCGCCGGCAGCTATCCGTTCCTGGGCAACATCAAACCGCGCACCTTCACCAAGCTGCTCTCGGCGGGTGAGATCACGCTCGGCTCGGACTGCTGCTGCCGGTCATCCCGACGGCGCTGGCCGGCGCAGCGTTGATGGCGTTCTCAGGCGGGCTGGTGGGCCTCTACCTGCGCACCCCAGGCATGCGGGAGCCGGGCAGCCTGCGACCTACCCAACAAGGGATCGGCATCGCCAAGGACGTGTGGATGCTCGCTATCGGGGCGTCGTTCGTCCTGGACTCGAGAACTCGAGACTGAGCGACAGACTGACCCGCGTTCCCCTAGCAGGACCGGCTCTCAGCCGGGGATCAGGCCTTCGTCGCCGAGCAGCTCACGAACCTCGGCGAGGTCGGCGTCCGCGTCGGGAAGGATGAGCTCGGAGGGCTTCAGCTCGTCTGCCGGCAGCGGCCGGCCCACCGAGCGCACCTGCTCGAGCAGCTGCCCGAGCGTCGTCCGGAAGCGACCTTCGTCGCCGGTGTCCACCGCCTCCTGCAGGGCGCCGTCCAGCAAGTTGAGCCCGTCCATCTCAGCCGCTGCGACCTCCAGCTGACCCTCGCCGAGGATGCGCACGATCATGGTCGTGTCTCCTCGCGGCTGACCGGTGCAGCCGCGTCGGCAGGCTCGTTCGCCGCCGTACCCTCGAGCGCCTTCGGCGGTGAGCCGGCTGTGAGCTCGCCCTTCATCCGGGCCAGCTCCAGCTCGACGTCCGAGCTGGACGACATCTGGTTGAGCTCGGCCTGGATGTCGTCGCCACGGCTGGTGGACGATGCGTCGTCCAGCGCGCCCGACGCGATCAGCTCGTCGATCGCCCCCGCGCGGGCCTGCAGCTGCTGGGTCTTGTCCTCCGCTCGCTGCATGGCCATGCCGACATCGCCCATCTCCTCGGAGATGCCGGAGAACGCCTCGCCGATCCGGGTCTGCGCCTCTGCCGCCGTGTAGGTGGCCTTGATCGTCTCCTTGCGGGTGCGAAAGGCGTCGACCTTGGCCTGCAGGCGTTGGGCCGCGGTCTTGAGCTTCTCCTCCTCCGCGTCGAGCTGGGCGTGCTGGCCCTGGAGGTCGGTCAGCTGCTCCTGGAGACCGGACCGACGGGTCAGCGCCTCGCGGGCCAGGTCCTCACGCCCGCCGCTGATTGCAGCCTGCGCCTGGGTCTGCAGCTTGTCGCCGGAGGACTGCAGCTGCTGCATCTGCAGCTCCAGGCGCTTTCGGGAGGTGGCCACGTCGGCCACGCCACGTCGCACCTTCTGCAGCATCTCCTGCTGCTTGGTGTAGGAGTAGTCGAGGGTCTCCCGCGGGTCTTCGGCTCGGTCGAGCGCCTTGTCAGCCTTCGCCCGGAAGATCATTGCCAGTCTCTTGGAGAAAGTTGCCATCCGCGCGGACGCCTCCTCTGTGCAGCGGTTTGGCCGAGCACCTACCCTACGCAACCGCAGGTGAGTCGTGGACCGGCCGATACCCTATTTCCGTGCGCATCCTCCGCCGACCCCCCGAGCCGGCGCCCGTGCCCACAGCGTCGGACCCGACCCCAACCGCCGGCGGCAAGGGCCGCCCGACGCCGAAACGCCGGGAGGCGCAGGCTCGTCGGCGTGCGCCGGTGGTGGCTCCGGCCAACCGCAGAGAGGCGGCCAAGCTCGCCCGGTCCCAGCTGCGGGACCGCCGTCGAACCGCGCGCGCCGCGCTTGCCAGCGGCGACGAGCGCAACCTTCCGGCGCGTGACGCTGGTGCCATCCGTGGCTACGCGCGCGACTTCGTGGACTCGCGGCGCAATGCCGGCGGCGCGTTCCTGCCGGTGGCCCTGGTGATGTGGGCCTTCAGCGTCGCGCCCGTTCCGGGGCTGCGGGTGGCCGGATACCTCCTGCTGCCGGTGCTGCTGTTGATCGTGGTCGGGGACGGCATCTACGTTGCGCGCACGATCCGGACCCGGGCGGCCACCAGGTTCCCCGGCCAGAGCACGAAGGGCGTCGGCCTGTACGCCGCGGTGCGCGGCACCCAGATCCGCCGGCTGCGGCTGCCGCCCCCTCGGGTGACCCGCGGCACCAAGGTGTGAGGACCGTCCCTCCCGGCACCGCCTTCGCGCCCTGAGTGATCGCCGTCGGACCGTCGACCAGCGGTGGCCGCGAGACGGCGGGTTAGGTTGCACCCCATGGAGTTTCGGCGGCTCGGCCGCAGCGGCCTCAAGGTCAGCGAGATCGCGTACGGCAACTGGATCACCCATGGCGGCCAGGTCGAGGAGGACGCCGCGATCGCCTGCGTCCGCGCCGCCTTCGACGCGGAGATCAGCTTCTTCGACACCGCCGACGTCTACTCCCAGGGCCGGGCCGAGTCGGTGCTCGGGCGGGCGCTGTCCGGGGTACGCCGGGAGTCCTACGTGCTGGCCACCAAGGTGTTCTGGCCGACCGGCGAGTCCGTCACGGACCGCGGCCTGTCGCGAAAGCACGTGATCGAGTCCTGCTCCGGCTCGCTGCGACGGTTGGGCACCGACTACGTCGACCTCTACCAGGCGCACCGGTACGACGACGAGACGCCGCTCGAGGAGACGATGCGGGCCTTCGACGACCTGGTGCGGGCCGGCAAGGTCCACTACATCGGGGTCTCGGAGTGGACGGCGGACCAGATCGCCGACGCGCTGCGGATCGCCGGCGAGATGGGCTTCGACCGGATCGTGTCCAGCCAGCCCCAGTACTCGATGCTGTGGCGGGTGATCGAGGCGGAGGTCGTGCCGCTGTGCGAGAAGGAGGGCATCGGGCAGATCGTCTGGTCGCCGATCGCGCAGGGCGTGCTGACCGGCAAGTACCGGCCGGGGGCCGAGCCGCCCGCCGGCACCCGCGCGGCCGACCCGACGGGCGCGAGCTTCGTCCGACGCTGGCTGCGCGACGAGGTGCTGGAACGGGTGGAGCGGCTGCGCCCGATCGCCGACGACGCCGGTCTGTCCATGGCCCAGCTGGCGATTGCCTGGGTACTGCAGAACCCGAACGTGTCCGCCGCGATCATCGGCGCCACCCGTCCGGAGCAGGTGACGGAGAACGTCGTCGCGACCGGCGTACGGCTCGAGCCAGAGCTGCTGGCGCGGATCGACGACGCGCTCGACCCGGTCGTGGAGCGCGACCCCGCCCGCACCGGCTGAGTCGAGCACGGCCTGGAGCAGTCCACGACTCCGCTCAGACTGCGTACTTCCGCAGCCATCCTCGAGGCCGACTGGCTGTCGCGCAGGCTGCGGCCCTTCGGCTCTGGAGTGGCGGCGTGGTCTGGCCGCACGATGCATCGGCTGGCCCAGTTCCACCCAATCGCCACCGGCCGCTGTGGTCGTCGTAGATCTGGCCTACCACGCCGATGAACCGCCCGCAGTACAGGTGAGCCGATCCAGTCCGAGGCCAAGACGAGCAGGAGGACGACCGCCATCGGGCCTCATCAGCCGGTCGGATGCCGGGTCACGGAAACACAGCGGGACTGGGGCACCGCAGCAGTTCCGTGATCGCCGACAGCGTCGAAAACCGGCCGAGCCTCTTCACTCCGGGTCGGCGAGGCTCATCCCGCCGTACACCTCGCGGTCGCCGTCGAGCAGGGTCACCGATCCCACGCCGGCCGAGCGCAGCTCGCGCCAGTTCTCGCCCAGCCAGGTCTCCGCGTCGGACTGGGTGGGGAACGCCTCGCCGCGGGGCGCGACCTGCGGGTCCACCGCCGTACCGCCGGCGTCCTCGTACCGCCAGGTCCAGGCCATCCGCGCTCCTCTTCAACGTCGGGTGGACGGCAGGCTACCGGCGGCGTTGACGACGGTACGCCGGCCGTGGTCAGATGCGCCCGCACGTCCATCGCACCGCACAGGGGAAGCCGGTCGAAGTCCGGCGCTGACCCGCAACCGTAGGCCTTCGTAACGAAGGCGAGCCGGGATACCTGCCGCGGAGCGACTGGCTCCACCTACATCCGTCGAGGTCTGCGGAGCGGAGCCCGGGTGACCCACCCGTCTCGGACCCCGGTCGGCGCCGCGCGCCCGGGGTGGCGGACCGGAGGGGACTCGAGCCCTTCCACGGCCACCGTCCGAAGGGCACCTCCCGTGGCCCGCTGCACCCGCCTCCTAGGCTCCGTCCTGCTCGGCGTCCTGCTCCTCGGCGTCGCCCCGCCCGCCGGCACCGCGGCCGCCGGCACCGCGCCCACTCCACCCGCAGCGGCGGTCGCGGCCGACTACGGCGCCGGCTGGCTGGCCCGGCTCATCACCGCCGCCGGCGGTCACGTGCCAACCGACCCCACGAAGCCGACCACCTCGGCGCCGGACGCCAGCGGTACGGCGGATGCGGTCCTCGCCCTGCATGCCGCCGGCGTCGGCCGCGCGCAGGCCGACGCCGCACTGCGCTGGCTCGAGTCGAACTACGCGGGCTACCTGCGCGTGAGCGGCGCCGACGTACCCGGCGCGCTGGCGAAGCTGGTCCTGGTCGCGCACGCCACCGGGGTGGACCCGCGGGCCTTCGGTGCGCCGGCGACCAACCTGGTGGCCCGGCTGCTCGCGACCCAGCGCTCCACAGGCCAGGATGCCGGGCTTTTCGGGACCCAGGATCCGACGTACGACGGCAGCTACCGGCAGGGTCTGTCCCTGCTGGCTTTGTCGGCGCTCGGCCGCGGCGACGGCGCGGCGGTGCGCTGGCTGAAGGGCCAGCAGTGTGCAGACGGCGGCTGGCTCGGCTACCGCGCCGACACGTCGGTGCCGTGTCCGGCGCCGGATCCCGCGGCCTTCGCCGGCCCGGACACGAACGGCACGTCGCTGGCCTTCCAGGGCCTGCTCGCGGTGGGTGCCGAACCGAAAGCCGACCCGCTGGCCTTCTTCGCCGCCGTACAGAGCGACGGCGGCGGCTGGGCCTATGTCGGGGCCCGCACCGCGCCCTCGGACCCGAACTCGACCGCCCTCGTCATCCAGGCCCTGCTCACCGCCGGTGAGGATCCCGCGACCGGGCGCTGGGTGCGCGGCGGCGCGACGCCGTACGACGCGCTGCTGCGGTTCTCGCTCGGCTGCAACGCGCCGGCCGCGGACCGCGGCGCGTTCTACTTCGACGTCGGCGACGGCACCCGCAAGCCGAACGTCCTGGCGACCGTGCAGTCGGTGCCGGCGGCGGCGGGTGCGTACTACCCGCTGGCGCCCTCGACGCCGGATCCGCAGGTGCCGGTGGTTCCGTGCGCCGCGGCTACGCCGAGCGCGTCGGCCAGCGCCACCGGGAGCCCGGCGCCCACCCCGGCGCCGGTTCCGACCGGGAGCCCGGCGGCCTCGAGCAGCTCTTCACCGGAGGCGGCAACGCTCCCGGACACGGGCTCTCCCTTCGATCCGCGAGTGCTGGGCGCCGTGGGTGTGGCGCTGCTGCTGGCCGGCGTGGGGCTGCTGCTGACCACCCGGCGGCGCTCCTCGTGACCGGCGTACGGCGGACGCTGGCCGCGCTCTTGCTGGGCACCGCAAGCCTCGGCGCGCCGGCAGCACTAGGTGCGCAGCCGGCTGCCGCGGCGACGACCACCTGCGTCGGCGTCGTCGTCGACTACGGCGAAGCCAAGCCGGGTGGCGGGGCGAACTCCTTCTGCGCCCGCCTCTCCGCCGGAGCGACCGGCGCCGACGTGCTGGCCGCACGCGCTCGGGCCCTCGGCCGCCCGCAGCCGACGTACCGCTCCGACGGCCTGCTCTGCACGATCGACGGCTACCCGAACGACGGGAGCTGCGCGCAGACGGAGCCGGGCGGCGGCTACCGGTACTGGTCCTACTGGCACCGGTTCGCTGGCACTTCCACGTGGGCCTACAGCCAGTCCGGAGCGAGCGGGTTCACCGTCTCTGACGGCTTGCTCGAGGGCTGGGCCTACCAGAACGGCGGCGCCGAACGGGGGCGGCAACCGCCTGCGGTGAGCTACTCCACGGTGTGCCGGCCGGCCGCCGCCAGCCCCTCTCCCCGAGCCTCCCGGACGGCCAGCCCGGTGCCGAGCCGGTCTCCGGCCCGCCCGAGCGCGCGTCCTTCGGCCACCCGGACTGCCGGAGACCCGACCACCACCAGCCCGCCCCCGGCGTCCGGGACCCGTGCCGGACGGCGACAGACGTCGACGGCCGCGCCGGGCAGCTCGCCGAGTCAGGCCGCACCGGTCCCGACCTCCGCAGCGCCCTCGGTGGCTGCACTGTCACCGGTCGAGCCGCCCCGCCGATCGCCGTCCGGTCCACCGGTCGCAACGGTGGCCGGGCTCGTGCTTGCCGCCGGCATCGGCGCGGCGGCCCTCCGGCGGGCCAGGTCGAGCCGGAACCCGCGCGTATGAGGGCGACGCCTCGCGCGCTGAACAGCCGTCCTGGAAGCACGTCTCGGCAACGGAGTGCAGCTGACGTGCCTTCGGTTTCCACGACATCCGGAGGCCACCGGCTGCCGAGGGCCCTGCACCCCGGCGCGTGGTGGCTGTGGGCCCTGGGCCTCGGAACCGCCGCCACCAGGACCCGCAACCCGGTCCTGCTGCTGCTGCTCGCCGCCGTTGCCGGCTACGTCGTCGCTGCCCGCCGCCCGGACGCGCCTTGGGCGCGCTCGTTTGGCTTCTTCGTCAAGCTCGGTCTCGCCGTCCTCTCGATCCGGCTGGCCCTCCAGGTGGTGTTCGGTAGCGGGACACCCGGCCGGACGGTGTTCTCGCTGCCCGCCGTGCCGGTCCCAGACTGGGCAGCCGGCCTGCACGTCGGCGGCCGCGTCACCGCAGAGGGCCTCATGACCGCGTTGTACGACGGCCTTCAGCTCGCCGTCCTGTTCGCGTGCATCGGCGCGGCGAACGCGCTGGCCAGCCCCGCCCGGCTGCTCAAGCTGCTGCCCGGCGCGCTCTACGAGGCCGGGGTCGCGGTGACGGTGGCGATGTCCTTCGCCCCTCAGGCGGTGGCGTCCGTGGCGCGGGTCCGCGCGGCCCGCCGGCTGCGCGGCCGGTCCTCGGCCGGCCTGCGTGGCCTGCGCGGCCTCGCCGTACCCGTGCTCGAGGACGCGCTGGAGAAGTCGGTGGCGCTGGCGGCGGCCATGGACTCCCGAGGTTTCGGCCGGCGCGGCGACGTTCCGGTCCGGCAACGGCGGCTCACGGCCGGGCTCTCGCTGGCCGGCCTGCTGGCGATCTGCGCGGGGATCTACGGCCTGTTGGACGCCAGCACACCACCGGCTCTCGGGCTGCCCCTCCTCGGCGCCGGCACCGCGGTCGCCTTCGCCGGGCTGCTACTCGGTGGCCGGCGTACCGTCCGCAGCCGCTACCGGCCGGACCCGTGGGCGCGCCCGGAGTGGCTCGTCGTGGCCTGCGGTGTCGCCGCGGCCGGTGCGCTGGTGCTCGCCGCCGAGCGAGGAGTCTCGGGGGTCGCACCGACGACGTCACCGCTGGTGGCGCCGACGCTGCCGTGGCTGCCGCTGGCCGGCGTCCTGGTCGGGCTGCTCCCGGCCTGGCTGGCCCCGCCGCTGCCCGGTCCGGCAGGCGTACGCCGGTGATCCGCTTCGAGTCGGTCACGATCACCTACCCCGGCGCCGCGTCGCCGGTGCTACGCGACGTAGACCTGTCCGTGCCCGAGGGCGAGCTGTGCCTCGTGCTCGGACGGACGGGCTCGGGGAAGTCCACGCTGCTCGGGGCGGTCAACGGGCTGGTGCCGCACTTCACCGGCGGCCGGCTGTCCGGCCGGGTCACCGTCGCCGGCCGGGACACCCGCAGCAACCCGCCGCGGGAGCTCGCCGACCTCGTCGGCGTGGTCGGCCAGGACCCGGTCGCCGGGTTCGTCACCGACACGGTGGAGGACGAGCTGGCCTACGGCATGGAGTCCCTCGGCCTCGCTACGCCGGTGATGCGGCGGCGGGTCGAGGAGGCGTTGGACCTGCTCGGGCTGGCGGAGCTGCGGACCCGGCCGCTGGCCACCCTCTCGGCCGGCCAGCAGCAGCGGGTCGCGATCGGCGCCGCGCTCACTCCAGCCCCCCGGGTGCTGGTGCTCGACGAGCCGACTTCGGCGCTGGACCCACCGGCTGCCGAGGAGGTGCTGGCCGCGCTGACCCGGCTGGTGCACGACCTGGGCCTCACCGTGCTCCTGGCCGAGCACCGGCTGGAGCGCGTCGTCCAGTACGCCGACCGCGTGGTGCATGTCCCGGGCGGCGGTCGCCCGCTCGAGGTCGGATCGCCGGCGACGGTGTTGGCTACCACGCCGGTCGCACCGCCGGTGGTCCGGCTGGCCCGGCTGGCCGGCTGGTCTCCGCCGCCGCTGTCGGTCCGCGACGCCCGCCGGCTGGCCGGGCCGCTGCGCGACCGGCTGGCGGCGGTGCCTGCAGGGCCGACACCGGCGCCGCCGGCCGGCACCGCACCGCTGGCGCGCACCCGGGGCCTCGTCGTCCGGTACGGCGCCACGGTGGCACTTCGGTCGGTCGATCTCGCCGTACGGCCGGGCGAGGTGGTCGCCCTCATGGGCCGCAACGGCGCCGGCAAGTCCACCCTGCTGTCATGCCTGGCGGGCCTGCGCACACCCACCGCCGGCTCCGTGGAGGTCCTGGGCGAGCCGGTGAGCGGCCGGTCCGCCCGCGACGTGGTGCGGCGGGTCGGGCTGGTGCCCCAGTCCGCCACCGACCTGCTCTACGCCGACACGGTGGCCGACGAGTGCAGCGCGGCCGACGCCGACGCCGCAGCGCCGCCGGGGACCACCGCCGCGCTGCTGCACCGGCTGGCCGCGGACCTGCCCGCCGGCTGCCATCCACGCGACCTGTCCGAGGGGCAGCGGCTGACGCTGGCGATCGCGGTGATCCTCGCCGGCGGGCCGCCGATGCTGCTGCTCGACGAGCCGACCCGCGGGCTGGACTACGCCGCAAAGGAGCGCCTCATCGCCGTGCTGCGACAGCTCGTCGCGGAGGGTCACGCCGTGGTGCTGGCGACCCACGACGTCGAGCTGGCGGCCGAGCTCGCCTCCCGAACCGTCGTGCTGGCCGAGGGAGAGGTGGTGGCGGACGGGCCGACCCGGGAGGTGGTCACCTCCTCCCCCGCGTTCGCCCCCCAGGTCGCCAAGGTGCTGGCGCCGCTGCCGTGGCTCACCGTGGCCGACGTCGAACGGGCACTGGCCGGATGACGGCCGAGTCCCGGCTCGAGGCGCCGCGGGCGAGCGGCGGCGGACCGGCGGTGCGGCTGCACGCCCGCTCGGCTCTGACGCTCGCCGTGGTCTCCGCCGTGGGAGTGCTGGCCTTCGGCTGGCCGCTGCTGGCGCCGCAGCTGGCGGCAGGGGGCTCCCTCGCGCACAGCCGCGACGCGCCGTGGCTGTTCGCCGTTCTGCTGCCGCTGCTGCTCGCCGTCGTGCTAGCCGAGGTGGCCGAGGGTGGCATGGACGCCAAGGCGGTGGCGATGCTCGGGGTCCTGGCGGCGATCGGGGCCGCGCTGCGTCCGTTGGGAGGCGGCCTCACCGGTGCTACGCCGGTCTTCTTCCTCCTGTTGCCGGCCGGCCGGGTGCTGGGCCGCGGGTTCGGCTTCGTCCTGGGCGCGCTGACCCTGTTCGCCAGTGCCCTGCTCACCGGCGGCGTCGGGCCGTGGCTGCCGTTCCAGATGCTCGCGGCCGGTTGGGTGGGCTTCTTCGCCGGCTGCCTGCCAACAGCACGGGGCCGGGCCGAGATCGGGCTGCTGGCGGCGTACGGCGCCCTCTCCGGACTGGCCTACGGGCTGCTGCTGAACCTGTGGTTCTGGCCGTTCGGCGGCGGTACGACGGCCGGCAGCGGCCTCGCCTTCGACCCGACGGCCGGGCTGGTGGTCAACCTGCGGCACTTCGTCGCCTTCGACGTCGCCACGTCGCTGGGGTTCGACGTCCCCCGGGCGGTGGGAAACGCGCTGCTCATCCTCGTCGCCGCTCGGCCGGTCCTGCTCGCCCTGCGGCGGGCGGCCAGGCGGGCGGCCTTCGACACGCCGGTGGAGTTCGCACCCCTGGCCGGCGGCGGGCTACGGAAGGAGGCGGAACACGAAGTGTGTCACCGGGCCGGAGAAGCCCGGGATCAGCGCCTCGCCGCGGGCGTTCTGGTAGGCGCCCGTGCCACCGACCACGCTGAAGACGAACGGCAGTCGGAAGGGCACCGAGCCCTGGATCTCGATGGTGCCGCGGCCGAAGATCCGGAAGGTTCCGGAGCAGGTCGCCGGACCGTTCGCCGTGAAGTACAGGCAGGTCGAGTCGTCTCGGCCGATCAGCTTTCCGCTGCTGTGGTCGTAGAGCCGCTCGCTGAACACGGTGTAGTCACCGGGGCCGAAGCCCTTGGAGCCGACGTCGATCAGGTGGCCGGTCCCGGGGATCGGACGGGTGTCGATCCGTAGCGTCCGACCTCTGGTGCCGTCGGACGACACAGCCGCGCTGGCCGGCACCAGGTTGCGGCTCCATGGCCCCGGATCCGTGGTGGCCGATGCCGAGGGGCCGGCCGGGGAGCCCTGGGCGCCGGCCGGTGCCGCCTGGGCGCCGGCCAAGACACCGGCCACCAGGCACAGCAGCCCGGCAGGTGCTAGCAGCCGAATTTTCCATGTCATGATCGTCTCCTTCGCGAGGCGGGCCCCGATCCAACCAGCGACGTGGCGGGGGCACCAGGTCCGGCGGGCGAGCGACCGTGGCCGACGCGTTGGTCCGCTGGAAGTCGATGGGGGGCACACTCGGTCGCATGAGATTTCGCACCACGGTCGAGCTCGGCGGCAAGACCGCCACCGGTCTGCGAGTCCCCCCGGAGATCGTCGCGGGCCTCGCGAAGGGCAAGAAGCCAGCGGTCCGCGTCACGATCAGGGGTCACACCTATCGCAGCACCGTGGCCGTGATGGGCGGTGCGTTCTTCATCCCGCTCAGCGCAGAGAACCGCGGCAGCGCCGGTGTCGTGGCCGGTGACGAGGTGGATGTCGACGTCGAGTTCGACGCCGAGCCTCGCGAGGTGAGCGTGCCGCCCGACATCACCGCCGCGCTCGGCCGTGATGTGGACGCCCGGCGGTTCTTCGACGGGTTGTCCTACAGCCACAAACGGCGCTACGTGATTGGGATCGAGGAAGCCAAGACGGCCGAGACTCGGCAGCGGCGCATCGACAAGGCCGTCAGCGTGCTGCGGGACGGCCGAAACTAGCGGGGCGTCCCACAACGCCGCCGACCCCCGACGCCGTCTAATCTGGCCGGCAGATGGTGCCACTCGACCTCGCCGCTCTGGCTGCGGCCGTGCCCCGCGTCGATGCGGATGCCCGAGCGTCGGCGGCCGACCTCCAGCGGCAGCTGACCAAGCCGGTCGGTGCGCTCGGCCGGCTGGAAGAGCTGTCGATCTGGCTCGCCGGTGTCCAGGGGCGATGCCCGCCGCATCCCCCGGGGCAGGCTCGGGTGGTGGTCCTCGCTGGTGACCACGGCGTGGCGCGGGCAGGCGTGTCGGCCTACCGGCCCGAGGTCACCGGCCAGATGGTGGCCAACTTCCTCGCCGGCGGGGCCGCGGTGAACGTACTGGCCCGCCAGGTGGGGGCGACGGTTCGGGTGGTGGACCTGGCAGTCGAGGCTGAGGTGCCCGGTGCCGCCGCGGAGACGACACGGCACAAGGTACGGCGCTCCTCCGGCAGCATCGACGTCGAGGACGCCCTTTCCGTCGAGGAGGCAAAGCGCGCGTTCGCCGCCGGGCTCACGATCGTGGACGAGGAGGTCGACGCCGGCGCCGACCTCCTGGTCCCCGGCGACATGGGCATCGGAAACACCACCCCGGCGGCGGTGCTGGTCGCCGCGCTGACCGGCGCCGAACCGGCCGAGATCGTCGGTCGCGGGACCGGCATCGACGACGCCGGCTGGATGCGCAAGACGGCGGTCGTGCGCGACGCGCTGCACCGGGCCCGCCCCAAGGCCGACGACCCGTTGGCCCTGCTCGCCACCGCCGGCGGTGCCGACCTCGCCGCGATGACCGGCCTGCTGGTGCAAGCCGCGGTCCGGCGTACGCCGGTCGTGCTGGACGGGGTCGTCTCGGCCGCGGCCGCATTGGTAGCCGACCGCATCGCGCCCGGAGCGCTGGCCTGGTGGGTGGCCGGCTCGCGCAGCACCGAGCCGGCTCAGCACCGGGCGCTGGAGCGCCTCGGGCTGGTGCCGCTGCTGGACCTGGGGCTACGTCTCGGCGAGGGGACCGGCGGGCTGATGGCACTGCCCCTGCTGGCCGCCGCGGCCAACACCCTGGCCGAGATGGCGACGTTCGACTCGGCCCGGATCACCGACCGGGACCCTCCTCGTGGCTGATGCGCTTCGCCTTGCTGTGAGCCTGTTCGCGGCCGCGCCGGTTCCGGCCGTGCCGGTCGACCGTCGCGCGGCCGGGCGGGCGATGGCGCTGGCACCGCTGGTGGGCGCCGTACTGGCGCTGGTGGCGGCCAGCGTGATGCTGGCGGCGCGCATCACCTACCAGGAGCGCTTCGGGTTGCCGCTGGTCGCCGCGTTGGTGATCACGACGCTCACCCTCCTCACCCGTGGCCGGCACCTCGACGGGCTGGTCGACACCGCCGACGGCCTGGCGTCGTACGCCTCGGCCGAGCGGGCGCGCGAGATCATGTCCCGGCCCGGCGTCGGCGCGCTCGGCGTCGCGACGCTCGTTCTCAACCTGCTGCTGCAGGCGGGTGCACTGATGGCGTGCGTCGAGGCGCACCGCGGGACCGAGTCGCTGCTGCTGGCAGTGCTGGCCGGACGGCTCGCCGCCGTACTGGCCTGCACGCCGGCGACGCCCGCGGCTCGCCAGGACGGGCTCGGTGCGCTGGTGGCCGGCACCGTGCGGCCGGCTGTCGGGCTGGCCCTAACCGCAGCGGTCGTGGTCGAGGCGGCGGTGTACGGGCGGCTGGACAACGATGCCGGCTCGCTCGCCGGCAGCCTGCGCGCGCTGCTCGCCCTCGCCGCCGCCCTGGTCGTGACCGACCTGCTGCGTCGGCACGCCGTACGCCGGCTCGGCGGCATCACCGGCGACGTGCTCGGAGCGCTGATCGAGATCGCTACCACCGTCGTCCTGCTGGTCATGGCCGTCGGCAACTGAGGGAGTCTCTTGTGATCGCCCACCACCTGTTCACGGTCGGCGTACCGCTCGCCGAGAAGGTGCTGCGAACCGTCGCGGTCTACGCCGCCCTCGCGCTCATCCTCCGGGTCGTCGGGAAGCGCGACCTCGCGCAGCTGACCTCGTTCGACCTGGTCGTGATGCTGCTGCTGTCGAATGTCGTGCAGAACGCGATCATCGGCAACGACAACTCCCTCGTCGGCGGTCTGCTTGGCGCGGTCGTCCTGGTGGCCCTCAACGCGATGGTGGTCCGGGCGGCAGCGCACTGGCCAGCGATGCAGGGCGGGTCCACGGTGCTGATCCGCAACGGCGAGTACGTCGACAAGGTGCTCCGCCGGGAGGGGCTGACCCGAGCCGAGGTGGCTGCGGCGCTGCGCCGGCAGAACGCCGACGGCCCCGAGCAGGTGGCCACGGCGACGCTCAACCCCGGTGGCGTGCTAGTCGTCGACCTCAAGGAGGAGGAGCAGAACGCCACCCGCGGCGACCTCCGCCGGCTGGAGGCCAAGGTCGACTCCCTGCTGTCGGCACGATGAGGCTCAGCGCGTCGACCGCAGACCAGCCAGGACGGCCTCGGCCAGCTCCTCCGGGGTGGCGCCGTCCACGTCGAGGATGAGCGTCGCGGCCTGGCGGTAGAGCTCCTCGCGCCCTCGTTGCAGCCGGGTCAGCGCGGTCGCCGGGTCGGGCTGCAGCCACGGCCGCCCCTGCCCGCTGCCGACGCGCTCGACCAGCGTGGTCATCGTGGCGCGGAGGTAGACGACGTAGCCGCCGGTTCGCAGCCGGTCCCGGTCCACGGCGCCCTCGACGACGCCGGCGGCCACCGCGGCGATGACCGGTTCCGGAACGGCAAGCGCCTCCGTGAGCGCGGCCGACTCGGCCTCGCGCATGGCGTGTTCGCCCCGCCGGCCCAGGATGTCCGGCGTCTTCTCGCCGGTGGCCCGCAGCACGAGCTCGTCGTTGTCGAGGTACTCCCACCCGGTGCGCGCCGAGAGCGCCGTGCCGACGGTGGTCTTGCCGCAACCCATCATCCCCATGAGCAGCACCCGGCCGCCGTCGCTCATTGGGTCGAAGCCTGCACGAACGGCGGCTTCACGACCCGCATCGACGACGGGCGGCCCCGCACGTCGACGCTTACGGGGTCGCCTTGGCTCACCGACCGGTCCAACAGCGCCAGCCCGATCCCGATCCGCCGGCTCGGGGAGAAGGTGCCGCTGGTCACCTCACCCACGGCCCGGCCGTCCGCCCCGGTGACCGTCATGTGCGCTCGCGGGATGCCCCGGTCGGTCGCCTCCAGCCCCCAGAGCAGCCGAGCTGCGCCCTCCGCACGCTCCCGGACCAGGACCTCCCGTCCCCAGAACGCCGGCTTGTCCCAGCCGACCGCCCAACCGACCCGGGCCTGCACCGGGGTGATCGTCAGCGACAAGTCCTGACCGTGCAGGGGGTAGCCCATCTCGGTCCGCAGCGTGTCCCGCGCGCCCAGCCCGCAAGGCAGCGCCCCGAGCGGCCGCCCGGCCTCGAGCAGCGCCTCCCACAGCTCGGGGGCGGCGTCCCAGCGGGGCAGCAGCTCGAAGCCCACCTCACCGGTGTAGCCCGATCGGCAGACGATGACCGGGCCCCCCCGCCAGTCCGCAGCGGTGAAGGACATGTAGGCGTGGCCGGTCGGGAGGTCCAGCTCGCCGAGCAGCTCCGGCGACCGCGGGCCCTGGACGGCGAGTACGCCGAGAGTCCGATGCAGGTCCTCGACCTCGACCCCGGTCGGCGCCGCTGCCGCCAGCCGGCGTACGACCTCCGCGGTGTTGGCGGCATTCGGGATGAGGAAGACCTCGTCCTCGGCGCGCAGATACGCGATCAGGTCGTCGACCACCCCGCCGGTCGCGTCGTCGCAGCACAGCGTGTACTGCGCCCGGCCGGGCTCGATCCGGCGCAGGTCGTTGGTCAGCGCCGAGTTGACGAACTCGGCGGCCCCGGCGCCCCGCACCACGGCCTTGCCGAGATGGCTGACGTCGAAGATCCCGACCGCCGAACGGACGGCGAGGTGCTCCTTGAGCACACCGCCGCCGGGATACTCGATCGGCATCTCCCATCCGCCGAAGTCGGCCATCTTGGCGCCGAGGGAGACGTGGCGGTCGTGCAGCGGCGAGCGGTGCAGGCTCATGGGCGGGAAAACTACCGTTGCCCTGCAGTCAGTCGGATCGGCCCGCGGGCATAGCATCGGGACCCCCTAGGCCCTCTCGATCGGATGCCCATGACCAGCCTCAGCCTGTCCAACGGCCCGGCGGGAACCCTCGATGTCGGTGCCCTCGTGATCGGCGTCGCGAAGGGCGAGGACGGTCCGGTGCTCGTCCCGGGCGCCGAAGAGGTCGAGCAGGCCTTCGGCGGCAAGCTGGTTGCGGCGTTGTCCGGCCTGGGCGCCACCGGGGCGGCGGGCGAGGTCACCAAGCTGGCGACTCTTGGCGCCACCACGGCTCCCACCGTGGTGGCCGTCGGGCTGGGCGCGGCGGCGAACGGTACGCCGTACTCCGCCGAGACGCTGCGCCGGGCCGCCGGCGCGGCGATGCGCGCCCTGGCCGGCACCGGCACGGTGGCCGTGGCCCTGGCGCAGGCCAACGGAGCTCCCGGACCGGAAGATCTGCGCGCGGTGAGCGAGGGGCTGCTGCTCGGGGCCTACACCTTCGACCGCTACCGGTTCGCCTCCGCGGACGACCACAAGCCGCCGGTGAGCGCCGCGACGATCCTGGTTGCCGACACCGGCGATGTCGCCGCCAAGGGCGCAACCCGCCGGGCGGAGGCCATCGGGCGCGCGGTGGCGCTGGTCCGTGACCTGGTCAACACCCCGGCCGGCGACCTGCACCCGCAGGATCTGGCCGATGCGGCCGTCGCTGCCGGCCAGCCGCTCGGCCTCGAGGTGGAGGTCCTCGACGACGACGCGCTGCGCTCGGGCGGGTACGGCGGCATCCTCGGCGTCGGCCAGGGCTCGGACCACCCCCCACGGCTGGTCTCGCTGCGCTACACCAGCCCCAAGGCGACGCGTTCGATCGCGTTCGTAGGGAAGGGGATCACCTTCGACTCCGGCGGGTTGTCGATCAAGCCGGCCCAGGCGATGGAGTGGATGAAGGCCGACATGAGCGGCGCCGCGGCCGTTCTCGGCGCCATGGTGGCGATCGCCACCCTGCAGCCGGAGGTCAACGTCACCGGCTGGCTGCCCATCGCGGAGAACATGCCGAGCGGCTCCGCCATCCGGCCCTCCGACGTGCTGACCATGTACGGCGGCAAGCGCGTCGAGGTGCTCAACACCGACGCCGAAGGCCGGCTGGTCCTCGGTGACGCCCTCGTCCGAGCCTGCGAGGACTCGCCCGAGATCCTGGTCGACGTCGCCACGCTGACCGGCACCCAGATGCTCGCCCTCGGCGCCCGCACCGGAGCGGTCATGGCCAACGACGAGGAGCTGCGGGCGGCCATCGTCGACGCCGCGGAACGGGCCGGCGAGGCGATGTGGCCGATGCCGCTGCCCGACCATCTGCGCAAGTCGATCGACTCCGAGATCGCGGACATCCAGAACATGGGGGACAAGTACGGCGGCATGCTCGTGGCCGGGTTGTTCCTGCGCGAGTTCGTCGCGGCCGGCGTAAAGTGGGCGCACCTCGACATCGCGGGGCCGGCGTGGAACCTGGCGGAGCCGTACGGCTACACGCCCAAGGGCGGCACCGGCGCGACGGTTCGCACCCTGGTCCAGCTCGCCGAGGATGTCGCCGGCGGCGCGCTCGCCGGCTGAGGCTGCGCCGGGTGTGAGCGGTCGCGCCGCAGTGGGAGGATGAACGCCATACCGCTTCGCCGACTGCAGAGGGAGCTCCCGTGGCGAATCCCGCCCCTTTCGACCTCGTGATCCTCGGTGGCGGCAGTGGTGGCTACGCCTGCGCGCTGCGCGCAGCCGAGCTCGGCATGAGCGTGGCACTGATCGAGCGCGACAAGGTCGGCGGCACTTGCCTGCACCGCGGCTGCATCCCGACCAAGGCGCTGCTGCACGCCGCCGAGCTCGCCGACAATGCCCGCGAGGGCGCCAGCTTCGGCGTCCGTACGACGCTCGAGGGCATCGACATGCCGGGCGTCAACGCCTACAAGGACCGGGTGGTCACCAAGCTGTACAAGGGCCTGCAGGGGCTGATCAAGAGCCGCAAGATCACCTATGTCGAGGGCGAGGGGCGGCTCGTCAGCCCCACCGCGGTCTCGGTCGGCGACACGACGTACGAGGGCAGGCACGTCGTTCTGGCCACCGGCTCCTACGCCCGCTCCCTACCGGGTCTGGAGATCGACCACGAGCGGGTGATCACCAGCGACGACGTCCTGACGATGGACACGATCCCCGCCTCCGCGGTGATCCTCGGGGCCGGCGCGATCGGCGTCGAGTTCGCCAGCGTGTGGCGCTCCTTCGGCGCCGAGGTGACGCTGGTCGAGGCGCTCCCCCACCTCCTGCCACTGGAGGAGGAGTCGAGCTCGAAGCTGCTCGAGCGCGCCTTCCGCAAGCGCGGGATCGCCTACCAGCTCGGCGCCCGCTTCGAGGGCGTGAAGGTCACCGACTCCGGTGTCGTGGTCACGCTCGAGGGCGGCGAGACACTCGAGGCCGAGCTGCTGCTGGTGGCGATCGGGCGCGGCCCGGTGTCGAAGGATCTCGGTTACGAGCAGGCCGGGGTCGAGGTGGACCGCGGCTACGTACGTACCGACAGGTACTGCAAGACCAGCGTCGACACCATCTACGCCCTGGGCGACCTGATCCCGACTCCACAGCTCGCCCACGTCGGCTTCGGCGAGGGCATCCTCGTCGCCGAGCACATCGCCGGGCGAAACCCGGTGCCGATCGACTACGACGGCGTACCACGCATCACCTACTCCGAGCCCGAGGTCTCCGCGGTCGGTCTCACCTCCGCCGAGGCGACCAAGCGCGGGTACGACGTGGTGACGATGACCTACGACTTGGCCGGCAACGGCAAGAGCCAGATCCTCGGCACCGCCGGAGCCGTCACCCTGGTGGCGGCAAAGGACGGCCCGGTGCTCGGCGTCCACATGGTCGGTAGCCGCGTCGGTGAGCTGATCGCCGAGGCCCAGCTCATCACCAACTGGGAGGCGCTGCCCAGCGAGGTCGCGGCGCTGATCCACCCGCACCCGACGATGTCCGAGGCGGTCGGCGAGGCGCACCTGGCGCTGGCCGGCAAGCCGCTGCACGCGCACGGCTGACCGCCCCCCGACTTACAACTAGAGAGGCCACCGCGATGCCGGTCTCCGTGACCATGCCCCGCCTGGGCGAGAGCGTGTCCGAGGGCACGGTCACCCGCTGGCTCAAGTCGGAGGGCGAGACGGTCGCCGTCGACGAGCCGCTGCTCGAGGTCTCGACGGACAAGGTCGACACCGAGATCCCGTCGCCGTCGGCCGGCGTACTCAAGTCGATCAAGGTCAACGAGGACGAGACCGTCGAGGTGGGCGCCGAGCTGGCGGTGATCGACGACGCGGCCGCCGCGGACGGGGCGGCGACAGACGAGCAGCCCGCGCCCGCAGCGCAGGAACCGCAGCCCGAGCCGGCCGGTGCGGCCGAGCCGGAGCCGGCCGAGGAGCCGGCCGCGGAGGCGACCGAAGCCGGTACGGCGGCCGTGGTCACCGAGGAGCCGCAGACGCCGGAGCCGGAGCAGCCCAAGGCTGCCGAGGCTCAGGCCAGTCCAGCCGACCAGTCCCCCGATGCCTCATCGCAGCCCGAGACGGCGGGCGGCGGCGCCGACGGTGGTGGGGCGGCGTACGTCACGCCGCTCGTACGCAAGCTCGCTGCGGAGCACGACGTTGACCTCGCGTCGCTGAGCGGCACCGGTGTCGGGGGGCGGATCCGCAAGCAGGACGTGCTCGACGCCGCAAAGAACCGCGGTGCGGCGTCCGAACCACAGGAGATCCCGAACGCGCCGTCGACATCGGCGTCGGCACCCAAGGCGCCGACCATGCTTTCGCAGCCGCAGTTGGCGGCCAAGGACACCACGGTAAAGGGGCGGACCGAGAAGCTTTCCCGACTGCGGACGGTCATCGCGAAGCGGATGGTGGAGTCGCTGCAGGTGAGCGCCCAGCTCACGACGGTCGTCGAAGCCGACATCACGAAGATCGCTCGGCTCCGGCAACACGCCAAGGCGACGTTCGAGTCGCGCGAGGGCGTGAAGCTGTCCTTCCTGCCGTTCTTCGCGGTCGCCACCTGCGAGGCGCTGAAGGCGCACCCGACAGTGAACGCGAGCATGGACGTCGAAGCCGGCACGGTCACCTACCACGAGGCGGAGCACCTGGGCATCGCGGTCGACACCGACCGCGGGTTGCTGGTCCCCGTGATCCACGACGCCGGCGACCTCAACCTCGGCGGGATGGCGCGCAAGATCGTGGACCTGGCCGAGCGGACCCGCAACAACTCGGTCGGTCCGGACGAGCTGGGTGGCGGCACATTCACCCTCACCAACACCGGCAGCCGGGGAGCGCTGTTCGACACCCCGATCATCAACCAGCCGCAGGTCGGCATCCTGGGCACCGGCGCGGTCGTGAAGCGACCCGCCGTTGTCGACGACCCGGAGCTGGGAGAGGTCATCGCCATTCGCTCGACCGTCTATCTGGCGCTGACCTACGACCACCGGATGGTGGACGGCGCGGACGCCGCCCGGTTCTTGACGTCCGTCAAGCAGCGGCTCGAGGAAGGCGCCTTCGAGGCCGATCTCGGTCTGTAAACGAAGCGGCCGATCCGCGGTAGAAGATCGGCCGCTTCACTTCGTCACTCAGTCAGGCTCTGCCCGAGTGGCTCTTGGACGTCATGAGGTCCGTCAGCATTGCGACCTCAACCAGGGTCCTGCGCCCAACGCAGACCGTCCACGGTCCTTCCGCTCGACCTGGCGGAGTGAAATGTTCGCTCGCCGACAGACTCCGCTTGTTTCCTAGAGCTAGCCTCGCTCCGAGCAGGGGGTGACATGGACGTGCTGCTCCAACGCGTGATCGAGCGGTGAGCGGAGCAAAGGCCGGTGGGACCGGCTACCGCGCGGCGCTGCGGCACCGCGACTTTCGGCTGCTGATCATCGGCACGGTCGTCGACCAGGCTGGCAGCTGGGCCTACAACGTGGCGCTTGTTGTCTATGTCTACTCGGCCACGCACTCCGCTGCCTGGGTCGGCGCTGCCAGTGCGGCGCGGTTCATCCCCGCCCTGTTGTGCAGCACGTACGCCGGCGTGATCGCCGAACGCTTCGAGCGCACCAAGGTCATCGTCGTCACGAATCTCGGGTGCGCGGCGCTCATGATCGCCTTGGCGGTGACCACGACCTTTCATGGACCGGTACTGGTCGCCATCGGGTTCGCGGCCCTGACCTCGATCATCGCGTCGGTCATCGCACCGGCGACTTACGCGCTCGCCCCGGACCTCGTGGGCGAGCCCGACCTCGCGGCGGCCAACGCACTGACAAGCACCGTCGAAAAGGCCGCCGTCATCGTGGGGCCCGCGCTCGGCGCCGGCCTGCTGCTGCTCGGCGACCCCTCGCTCGCCTTCCTGGCCAACGCCGCGACCTTTCTGTTCTCGGCTGAGATGGTGCTGCGAATCCGCACCCGGAGTCGGCCGGTCGACGTAACCAAGGGCGGGCAGTCCGGTCCTTTCCAGCAGATGCAGGTCGGGCTGCGGCAGATCGGCAGCTCGTCGACGGCTGCGGTGCTGGTCGGCTACAGCGTGCTGGCCAGCGCCCTCTACGGGGCGGACACGGTCCTGTTCGTCGTCGTGAGCCAGTTCCAGCTCGGCACCGGCCCTGACGGGTTCGGCTACCTTCTCGCCGGGCTCGGTCTAGGCGGGGTGATCGCAGCCGGACTCGTCAACCGCCTCGCGTCCTCCCCTCGGCTGGGCACGATCATCACGGTGGGCATGGCGGTGTACTGCCTCCCCACCGCCGCCCTCGTCTGGGTGCACGCACCGGCGGTCGCCTTCGCGCTGCAGGTCGTGCGGGGAGGCGGCACGCTCATGGTTCACGTACTGGCTGTGACGGCCCTGCAGCGGTCGCTGCCTTCCGATGTCATCGCCCGTGTCTTCGGCGTCTTCTGGGCGTTGGTTCTGGCCGGCATCTCGATCGGCGCGCTGATCACCCCGCCCCTGCTGTCCGCATTCGGCCTGCACACCGTCTTGTTGATCTTCGGCGTCGGTGTGACGGTGGCCGCCCTCGCCGCCTATCCGAAGCTGCGCAAGCTGGACGAGGCGGCGCTGGCGCGCGTACGGCGGCTCGAGCCGCGCATCGCCCTGTTGGACGTGCTGGGGATCTTCGCGGCGGCGCCGCGCCCGGTTCTGGAGCGGCTGGCCCGCGCGGCGAAGGAATTCGCTGTGGCGCCGGGTTCCGTCCTGGTGCGCGAGGGTGACACCGCCGATGCCCTCTATGTCCTCGAGGTCGGTGAGGTCGCGGTGAGCGCCCGCGGCGAGACCGGGTCTACCCGTCGATTGCGCACCCTCTGCGCGCCGGCGTACTTCGGCGAGATCGGCCTGATCGAGCGAATTCCGCGTACGGCGACGGTCAGGGCACTCGAGAAGTGCAAGCTGTTGCGGATCGATGGGTCGGACTTCCTCGACGCCCTCACCGCATCGCCCGCGTCGACGGCACTGCTGGAAGGGGCCAGGACCCAGCCGGCCCGCACCCACCACCCGTCCTACCGGCCATCCGCACCGCCGTCGCTGGCCGAGGCGTCAGCGAGCGGGAAGTGACCGACCCCGACGACCGGCTCTCCCGGGCCCTGGGCGAGCGGAGGAAGGCTTGACAGCAGCCGCCAGTCCACGCTCCGAGTGCACCACAAGATCGAGATTTGGCGCGCTGCACGAAGCCTCGGTGCTCAGTACAACAGCCGCGCCATCAGCTGGTCGTCGACGTACCGGCCGTCGATTCGGAACTCCGCGCGCAGCACGCCTTCAACCTCAAAACCACAGGCGGCGTAGAGCCGCGCAGCGTTCGGGTTGGTGGCCAGGACCCGCAACGAGAGCTTTCGCGCGCCGCGCCTGCGGGCCTCCGCGACAGTGCCCTCGATCAGAGCGCGGCCCACGCCACGGCCTTGCGTTGCGGGGTCGACGGCCAGACCTTGGATCTGAAGGACATGCGCGTTCGACGCCAGCGGGGTGGGCGGTCGGATCTTCGCGTAGCCGGCAACATCGCCGTCCAGCTCAGCGACCAGGACGTCTTCCGGGTGGGTGGAGTCGGTGAAGAACGGCTGGCTGGCATCGGCCACCGGTACGACGTTGTCCACGCCGCCGAAGGCGGCGCGGTCGATGCGTTCCAGCTCGCCGCCGTCTGACGGCCGAGCGACCCGGATGCGAACTGCCACGCGCCTCCCCCAAGGTGCCGAACGCCAAGCTGCCGGGCACGATAGGACACATTCGGATCGCGGTGACCGGCGCATCCGGCTTCTTGGGCTCGGCGCTGGTGCCGGCGCTGCGGTCGGGCGGGCACGACGTCGTCCGGCTCGTACGACAACCGCCCCAGTCGGCGGAGGAGGTCCGCTGGGACCCGGCCGCGCGTCAGGTCGATGACGCAGCTCTCGCCGGCGTAGATGCCGTGATCCACCTGGCCGGCGTCAACCTCGGCGGCCGACGGTGGACCTCCGCCTACCGGCGCGAGATCCTCGCCAGCCGGGTCGACGGCACCACGACGATCAGCGAGGCGGTCGCCCGGAGCGATCCACGTCCGGCGGTACTGCTCTCAGCCTCCGCCGTCGGCTACTACGGCGACACCGGTGACCGGCCGGTGGACGAGAACGCCGGCCGCGGCGACGGCTTCCTCGCCGACGTGGTGAGCCGATGGGAGGCCTCGACCGAACCCGCTCAGCGAGCCGGCGTACGGGTCGTGCGCCTACGCAGCGGCATCGTGCTGGGGAAGGGCGGCGGCGCCCTGAAGCCGACCCTGCCGCTGTTCCGGCTGGGCCTCGGCGGCCGGCTCGGCTCCGGCCGGCAGTACGTCAGCTGGATCTCGCTGCCGGACGAGATCGCGGCGATCAGCTTCCTGTTGCACGCACAGGGCATCTCCGGGCCGGTGAACCTGGCCGCACCCGGCACCGTCACCAATGCGAGCTACACCGAGGCGATCGGGCGCGCCGTGCACCGCCCCACCCTGGCGCGGGTGCCTGCGGCGGCGCTGCGGGTGGCCCTCGACGGGTTCGCCGACGAGGCGCTGCTCTCCGGCCAGCGGGTGCGACCACGGGTGCTGACCGAGGCGGGCTTCGAGTTCGCCCATCCCGACATCGACACCGCGCTCGCGGCCGTGCTCTAGGCACGACGCACCGCCGCGATGCGCCAGCCGTCACCGGCGGGTACCAGCTCGACCAGCCACGCTGCCGAAGCCCGGCCCGGTCGGCGCTCCACCACCTGACCCTCGGCGTCGATGATCTCGTACGCCGGCAGCCGGTCTACAACCCGTACCACGGCGCCGGCCGGCGTGCGCCGTATCAGCCGCACCGACTCGATCTCCAACCGCAGGCCTTCGGCGCGCACGCCAGCCCCGGCCAGCCGGCGAATAGCAGCAGCATCCACGGCGAGTGGCGGCGAGCCGGCGGCGTAGATCTGGGCCAGAGCCGCGGCGTCGAGGTTGGCGATGGCCGCATCGCGGCCGGCATCCAGCCTGGCCAGGATCGCGGACCAGTCCGGCGTCGGCGCAGCCGTCGGTGCCGGCGTCGGCGTGGCCAGCGAGGCGGCCTCGAGAGCCGGGGGGCCAGCCGGTCGGTCGGACGCCGCCCAGGCCCGACCCGCCAGCACCGCGGCGACCAGCGCGATCGGCACCCCGGCGAGGAGCGCGAACGACGGCCGGCCGGCCCTCCCCGGCGGCGGGGGTAACGGGAGGGGACGTTTCGCTGGACCAACGGCGAGCGCGTGGGCCGCCGCTGGCGGGGAGCCCCCAGCGGATGCGTCACCGAGCCGAAGAGGCGCCGGCCGGCCGGTCTGGCGCAGCTCGGCCGCCAGCTCGTCGGCTGTCGGGCGGCCGGCCGGATCGGCCGACGTCGCGCGTTGGACGCAGGCCCGCAGCCGCGCTGGTGCATCGCGCTCGAGCGCCAGCGCAAGCACCTCCCCCAGCGCCAGAACGTCATCGGAAGGAGCCCAGTCCTCGCTCCTGCCGGCCAGCCGGGACAGCCCGAAGTCGGCGAGCAGCGGCCGCCCGTCGCCGCTGAACAGCACGCTGCCGGCCTTCACTCCGCCGTGGGCCCGCCGCTGGGCGTGCAGCGCCGCCAACACCGTGGCCAGCGGTACGCCGACCGTCACCACCTCACCCGGGATCAGCGCACCGCGAGACGCCAGCAGGGCGGCGAGGCTGCCGCCGGCGGCGAAGTCGCTCACCAGCGCGACGCCATCATCGACCGGCAGCACCGTCCGGAGCCGCAGCAGGTGCGGGTGCCGTGCGGTAGCGGCCGCCACCGCTTCCCGGCGGAGCAGGTCGACGTCAGCGGGTGAGTCGGCCGTGACCACCCGCACCGCGACCGGCTCCAGCGTCGAGCGATCGCGGGCGAGCCAGACCTCCCCCACGCCGTCCGCGCCGAGCAGCCGCTCGACGTCGTAGCCGGGCAGCTCCAAGCCGGTCACCGGCCCCACCCCTCTCCCGCGGGGACCATGCAAGCAGCCGGCGCCGACACCGCGAGGCCGTCGTCCACAGGTCTGCCAAGGTTGCGGGATGAGTGCGGACGGCGAGCGGCACATCCTGGCCACCAGCGGCGGCTTTAGTCCCAGTGGTCGCAACTCTTTCGAATGGCGACCCGGCCCGCTGATCGAGCTCGCGCTGCAGCTCACCGGCCGGGACCGCCCGCGCATGTGCTATCTGGGCACGGCCGTCGGCGACTCGGTCAACAGCACCAGTGCCTTCTACGGGGCGATGGCGCTCACCTCGGCCCAGCCCAGCCATCTGGCCCTCTTTGCAATGCCCACGGTCGAGGACCCGAGGAGTCATCTGCTCGACCAGGACCTGATCTGGGTCGGCGGCGGATCGGTCGCCAACCTGCTCGCCGTCTGGCGGGTGCACGGGCTGGACTCCGTGCTGCGTGAAGCATGGGAGGCCGGCATCGTCCTGGGCGGCGTCAGCGCCGGCAGCATCTGCTGGCACATCGGCGGCACCACCGACTCCTTCGGCCCCGACCTGCGTCCAGTGACCAACGGCCTGGCGCTGCTGCCCTACAGCAACGGAGTCCACTACGACTCGGAGGAGCAGCGCCGGCCGATGTTCCAGGCGCTCATTGCCGATGGCACGCTGCCCACCGGCTACGCCACCGACGACGGTGTGGGTCTCCACTACGTCGGCACGCAGATGGTGGAGGCCGTGACCGATCGTGCCGGCGCGGCGGCGTACCGCGTGGAGCGGGGTCGAGACGGGTCGACGGTGGAGACCCGTCTCGAGCCGCGGCTCCTGATCTGAGCGAAGGCTTCGCCCGCCGCTCGAGGCGGCTGACTGGACTTCCGGCCAGGCTCGCTGCCCACGAGGGCGCAGCACCCGCACACGTTGCGGCCTGGACTTCTTTGTAGATGGATGGATCAGAACACTCCGCCCAATCGGACTACCCGCCGTCTTGCTGCTGACCCCGGACTTCTTCACTCGCAACCAGGAAAGGAAGCCATGTATCGCCGGCGGACAGCCGCTCGTTCCCCTTGGCAAGGACCGATCGGCTGTTTGCGGACTAATCGTTTCTCGCCTTGGGCTGTCGGACCGCGCGCGCCCGTCGGTGACACCGCGGCCGCAGCAGCTGCCAGACACACCTCCGCCCCCGCGGTGGCTCGCGGGGGGCGGAGGCGGTTGCTTGGTGCTCTCCTTCTGTCTGATCACCTATCCGAGAATGGCCAGCACCCGGTTGAGCAGCGCGGCGAGGGCACCGGCCGGGCCGGTGCCGTCCAGCAGATGCGCGATCGCGCAGAGGAGGTTGCCCAGCAGGTTGCCAGGGCCGGACTGTGCGGTGATGTCGAGAACGATCCGGTCGAGGTGCACCTTCAGCCCGAGCAGGTTCAGGTCGAGCGGACCCAGGGTCAGGTGCAGGATCTTGCAGCTTCCGGCCGCGGTCACTGCCTGGGTGACCTGCCGCGTGACGGTGCCGACCACATTGCCCAGTGAGTCTGTCAGCGTGGTCGTGAGAGTACCGACCACGGCCAATGTGCCGTGCTGCGAGATGAAGCGCGTCGGTGTGAACGAGCCGGTCACCGTGCCGGCACCACCGAGGGCGTCGGTGAAGGTGCCGGTGACGGCCGTTGTCAGCGCAGACGTCGCCGTAGCGGCGCGTGGTGCGCCAACCGCGGCTCCCGCGACCCCGGTCGTGGCTGTGGTCACTCCGAACAGGGCCACCAGCGCCACGATGGGCGCCAGAAGACGAAACCTCATTGCACTTACCTCCGCAGGTCGAGACCGCTCGGATGGTCGCCGGGCGGCGCCATCTACCCCTGTGACCCGCTGAGGGGTGCAGCGTTACGTGACCTCGGTCACTTGTCTCGGAAAGCTCGTTGCGTCATCTCGAAGGTCGAGAGGACCTCCACGAGGAACGCCGACGCCGCCCGGGCGACGTTCTCGAGGTCCTCGTCGTTGCGGGAGGTCTTCAGGACCTGCAGGAGCAGCTCGTGGTGGATCTCGACGAGGTCCAGCATGCTGAGCTCGCATCCCATGGCGTTACGGCCGATTTCGTACGCCGACGCGAGCGCCGCCTCACTCCGCTGCGAGAGGAACTGCAGGAAGGCCGGCGCATAGTCGCGCCGGAACCTCTCGATGACAGGAGTAGCCGCCCGCCTCTTCAGGACACGCCTCTACCGATCAGCCCTTCGAGGAGCGCAAGGCCCTCCTCCAGGCCCAGCGCGGTATGGACGCTATCGAGCTCCAGGCCGAGTTGCACGATGGCCATGGCGACCTCGGGGTGCACTCCGACGATCACCGTCTCTGCGCCACGCAGCTTGGCCATCCGAGCCAGGTTGCAGATCGCCCGAGTGCCGAACGAGTCCATGACGTCGAGCGCGGCGACATCGATGACGACACCGCGCGACCGCAGCTCGCCGATCTGCGCGACGAGGTCGGCCTGGAACCGGAGCAGCTCGCTGTCGCTCAGGGCGGTATGGATCGACGCGACCAGGTAGCTGCCCTGTTTGAGGATCGAGACCAACCTCGGACCAGAGGCGCTGGGGGTGTTAATCGTCACCATCGCCGGCCCGGATCACCCGGAACCCGAGCAACCGCTCCGCTTGCTCGATGCCGCCCTGCAGGTCCCCCACGGTGTTCATCTTGCTCAGGTCGACCCCGATCGTGACGAGGGTCTGGGCGATGTCGGACGAGAGACCGGTGATGATGACGCCGGCGCCCATCAGGCGGGAGGCGTCGACCGCCTGCACGAGGTGGTTGGCCACCGAGGAGTCGACCGACGGCACACCGGTGATGTCCACGACCACGACCTTCGCCCGGTGCGTCCGGATGCCTCGCAGCAGCTGCTCGGTCAGCTGACGGGCTCGCTGGTTGTCGAGAACGCCGATGATCGGGAGAATGAGCAGCCGCTCGCGCACCTGCAGCACCGGGGTGGAGAGCTCGCGAATCGCGTCCTGCTGCTGCCGGATCACGCGCTCGCGTTGGTCGACGAAGCTCACCGCAACCGTGTTGGCGATGCGGTTCGCAGCCGGCTCATAGGCGTCGAGCACGCGGTTGAGCAACGGAAAGTCGCGGTGGTACTTCTCGAAGAGAGACCGCGCCAGGACGTCGCGCAGCAGCAGCACGATCCCGACGACCTCGTGCGTCTCGACGCCGCGGGGAATGATCCGCTCCGACAGGTCGCGGGCGTAGTACTGCAGCGCCTCCACGCTCCCCGTCTCGAGCACCTCGACGTAGTTGTCGTAGACCGACGTCGCCTCAGTGAAGATCTCCTGCGGCGTCATCGACGACAGCAGGTCCGCGTCGGTGATCCGGCTCGCCCACTCCTGCCGCAGCTGGGTTCGGTTGTCCCGCAGGTGCGCGACGAGCTCCGGCAGCAGCTGGGAGTCGGTCGCCGACGCCTCGTCGGCTGCGCCACGGGGGCGCGGGGTGGTCGTCGTCATGAGTGCCTCTCTACGGGTCTGGTCGCCACTTCGTCATCGTCACGGTGGTGCCCTTGCCTACTTCGGAAGCGATCTCGAACTCGTCCATGAGTCGACGGGATCCTGGCAGCCCGAGACCCAAGCCCTGGTAAGTGCTGTAACCATCGGCGAGGGCCTGGCTAACGTCAGGGATGCCCGGCCCGGCGTCGCGGGCAACGATGGTGACCCCGAGGCGACCGTTGCGCTCCACTACCCGGACGAGGATCTCGCCGCGGTAGGCGAACCGGACGATGTTGCGAGCGACCTCGGAGATAGCGGTCGCGATCAGGGTGAGCTCGGTCGACGAGAAGCCGACCTCCGCAGCCAGCTCCCGGCCCTTCTGCCGGCTGCGCACAACGTCCGCGTCAGTTTCGATCGGGATGCAGGCGTCGGCGTCGGTGGCCGTCGCCCGACCTTGCTCGAGCAGCGGCTGGCTGACAGCCGCACAGTAGCCGCACTCGAGCAGGTGGCCGCCGGTGTCGAGCTCACGCTGGCGCCGGCGGTCGCCCGCGGACAAGGACAGCAGCACCGGGCGGCATCGCGGTGAGGGCGGCGCAGTGGCCTCCAGGGCCAGCAGGTACTCCACCCGCAGCTTGGCCCGTGCCCGGCTGAGCGCCACCGCGACCGCTCCCGGCGTGGACCCCAGCGTCGCGGCCAGCGACGCCGTCCCCTCGCCGTCCAGCTCGTGTGCCACGAGGGTGTCCCGTTCACGTTCGGAGAGCTGAGCCAGGGCAATGGCCACGGCGCTGCTCTCCTCTCGCTGCAGCACATCCTCCTCCGGCCGTCGGGGCGCGGTCACGTCGACGAGCCGGTGAGCGTGCCGTCGGTCGCGGTCCTCCCGCTGCCACATCGAGAAGACCAGGTTGCGAGCGACGACGACGGCGTACGGCGCCAGGCCCGAGTCCTCCAGGCGTGGCCGGGCCGCCATGACGCGCGCTAGCGTCTCCTGCACCAGGTCGTCGACGGTGTGTGAATCGCGGACCCTCGCGGCGATGACGCGCCGGACGAGCGGCGCGAGGCCGACGAGTGAGTCCGGCGCCTCGCCGGTGGTCCGCGCGGAGCTCACGCCGGGGCTTGTTCCCTCCTCGGGGGGCGGCCGAGCCTAACTGCCCCGGGACAATCGCGCGGCGGCATCCCTGGCAGCGTCCCGGCCGGTGTTCGTCGGTGACGGGATAGTGCCGCACGACGAGGCTCGAGGCTTTGTCCGGGCGACGGGCCCCAGGTCAGACGCCGGTCGCCCCGTCGATCCGTTCGCGCAGCAGATCGGCGTGGCCGTTGTGCCGGGCGTACTCCTCGATCATGTTGACGTAGACCCAGCGCAGGCTGAGCTCAGCCGGCGGCCGGTCGATCAGGACGTGCGACGCCCGGATGAAGGTCTCCTCCAGAGAGCGGCCGACGGTGACCTGCCGCGCGAGCTCGACCTCCGCGGCCCAGCTCGCGAGGTCGGCCTCGGCGTCGGCGGTTCCCACGTCGTCGAACTCGCCGTCGGGGTTGTCCTCGCTGCAGTAGAGGTCGTCGAGCTGCTCGCCGGCGAAGTTGCGGCGGAACCACCAGCGCTCGACGCCGGCGAGATGGCGCACGAGCCCGAGCAGGGACATCGAGGAGGGCTCGGCCGTGCGGCTCTTGAGCTGCTCGGCGGTCAGTCCCGAGCACTTCGCCATCAGCGTCTGTCGCTGGTAGTCGAGCGCTCCCTGGAGCATCGCGCGCTCGTCCGCGATGCGGGGCCTGTCGACCCGGGCGACCTCGGGAGCAGTCCATGTCATCGGGCCAGCATGCCGGGCCGTTCCGACAGTTCCGGGCGGCGGAGCGCCGCGTACCCTGAAGGGGTGTCGGGCCTCAGCGTCATCCATGCCGGCCGAGTGCCCTACGACGAGGCGTGGCAGTGGCAGCGGCGCCTGCACGAGCGCCGGTTCGCGGGCGAGATCGACGACACGATCCTGTTGCTCGAGCACCCGTCGGTCTACACGGCCGGCAGGCGCACCCAGCCGGCCGAGCGGCCCACAGACGGCACTCCGGTGGTCGATGTCGACCGGGGCGGAAAGATCACCTGGCACGGGCCGGGCCAGCTGGTCGGCTACCCCATCGTGGCACTGCCGGACGGCGTCTACGTCGTCGACTACGTACGCCGCCTTGAAACAGCCCTCATGCGCGTCTGCAGCGAACTTGGCCTCGACACAACCCGGGTCGCCGGCCGCAGCGGCGTCTGGACCGCCGACGGCGCGCGCAAGCTGGCCGCCCTCGGCATCCGCGTGAGCCGAGGCGTGACGATGCACGGCTTCGCGCTCAACTGCGACTGCGACCTCGCGGCGTACGACGTGATCGTCCCGTGCGGCATTCCCGACGCCGGCGTCACCACGCTCTCCCGCGAGCTCGGGAAGACAGTGACCGTCGCGGACGTCGTACCGCTCGTGAAGCACTCCCTCGCCGCGCTCCTGGAGCCAACCCTTGTCTAGCGTGGTTCCGGAGGGCCGCCGGCTGCTCCGGCTCGAGGTGCGCAACGCCGCCACGCCCATCGAGAGGAAGCCTCCCTGGCTGAAGATCCGCGCCCGCACCGGTCCGGAGTACACCGAGCTCAAGTCCCTGGTACGCCGCGAGGGCCTGCACACGGTGTGTGAGGAGGCGGGCTGCCCCAACATCTATGAGTGCTGGGAGGACCGGGAGGCGACCTTCCTCATCGGCGGCGAGCAGTGCACCCGGCGCTGCGACTTCTGCCAGATCGACACCGGTCGCCCCGACCCCCTCGACCGCGACGAGCCGCGCCGGGTGGCCGAGTCGGTCCAGTCGATGGGCCTGCGCTACGCGACCGTCACCGGCGTCGCCCGTGACGACCTGCCCGACGAGGGGGCGTGGCTCTACGCCGAGACCGTGCGGGCGATCCGGGCTCTCAACCCCGACACCGGCGTCGAACTGTTGATCCCCGACTTCTCCGCCCGCCCGGGGCTGCTGGCCGAGGTCTTCGGGGCCGTCCCTCAGGTGCTGGCCCACAACCTCGAGACGGTGCCGCGCATCTTCAAGTCGATCCGCCCCGCCTTCCGCTACGACCGCTCGCTCGACGTCCTCCGGCAGGCGCGCAGCGCCGGCCTGGTGACCAAGAGCAACCTGATCCTGGGCCTGGGCGAGGAGCGCGCCGAGATCAGCACGGCGATGTCGGACCTGTACGACGCGGGCTGCGACCTGCTCACGATCACCCAGTACCTGCGGCCGAGCGTCCGGCACCACCCGGTGGCGCGGTTCGTCCGCCCCGAGGAGTTCGTCGAGCTGCGCGAGGAGGCCGAGGAGATCGGCTTCCTCGGCGTGCTGAGCGGGCCGCTGGTGCGCTCGTCCTACCGTGCCGGCCGTCTCTACGCCGCGGCCGTGGAGAGCCGCCGGACCGCCCGCGTCTGACGCCCTGCCTATCCTGGCGCGGTGGCACTCCGACTCCCGTTCCGCCGCTCCGCCGGACGCTCCGCGCGCCCGGCCGGCTCGGCCGGCCGGATCGCCCAGCTCCGGACGGCCTTCGAGCTCACCCGCAAGAGTGACGCGCGGATGCTGCCGCTCGTCATCGGTACGGCGCTCGCCGTACTCGCGGCCTTCGTCGCGCTGGGACTTCTGCTCCACCACCCGATCTACCTCACGGTCATCGGCCTGCTGCTGTCCCTGACCGCGGCGACCCTCGTGTTCGGACGGCGGGCAGCCACCGCGGCCTTCGCCCAGGTGGAGGGGCAGCCGGGCGCCGCTGCTGCCGTCCTGCAGTCGATGCGGGGCAACTGGCGGGTGACGCCGGTCGTCGCGGTCAACCCGCGCGGGCGCGACCTGGTGCATCGCGTGGTGGGACGGCCGGGCATCGTGCTGGTCGGGGAGGGGTCGCCGGCGCGGGTCGCCTCGCTGCTGAGCCAGGAGCGGAAGAAGGTCGCCAGGGTGGCCGCCGAGACCCCCGTGTACGAGGTGCAGGCCGGCGACGAGGACGGCCAGGTGTCGCTGCGCAAGCTGCAGACGCACATGGCCAAGCTGCCTCGCAACATTCAGCCCGCCGAGGTGAACGCGCTCGAGGCGCGCCTGCGGGCTCTCGGTGGCGCAACCGTGCCGATCCCCAAGGGACCGATGCCGAAGGGCGCCCGGGTGCCGCGCGGTCGGATGCGCTGAGGCGCTACGCGCGTACGACGACCGTGCCCGACGCCCGGTCATGCATGCCGCGGCCGTCGTAGTCCCAGACCAACGCGGGGACCAGCAGGGCGAGCAGCGCGGTCCGCAGCGCCGCCGCGAGCAGCGTCGGCCGGCCGCCATCGGCCACCGCAACCACGCGCAGCCCGAGCATCGCCATCCCGAAGGTCGCCCCGACCGCCGCGACGAGGACCAGCTCCTGCAGCAGGAAACCGATCAGGACGAGCTCGCCCCGCAGACCGGGCCCAGGCCTGACACCGGCGAAGTAGACCAGCCCGACCAGCAGGTTCGCGATCACGCTGTCCACCAGGAAGGCGGCCAGGCGCGGCCAGAACCCGACCACCGAACCCCGGCCGGTCTCCGGCAACCCGAGCCGCTCGCCGCGATGCCGACCGAGGACGCGCGCCGCGCCGAGGCCGGCCGCGTTCGGCCCGGACAACCACGAGCCGGTCCATCTGCCCATCCGGTGCACGGTAACCGCTGCGCTCGAGATTCGGAGTGGTCGCGGCGGTCTGCCGAGAGAGGGCCGGTACGGTTCAGGTGCTGGCCTTCCCCTCCGATGCCAGCTGTGGGCAAGCGGCGGTGATTGAGGAGGAGCGATGTTCACCAGCTCGGACGAGGTCCTCGGCTACATCCGCGACCACGACGTCGCTTTTGTCGACGTCCGGTTCTGCGACCTGCCGGGGGTCATGCAGCACTTCACGTTCCCGGCGGAGAACTTTGGGCCGTCGGTGTTCACCGACGGCCTGATGTTCGACGGCTCCTCCATCCGCGGTTTCCAGCAGATCCACGAGTCGGACATGCTGCTGCTGCCCGACCCCACCACCGCGGTGATGGATCCCTTCCGGCAGCACCCCACGCTGAACCTCAACTTCTTCATCCACGACCCGCTCACCGGCGAGGCATACACCCGCGACCCCCGCAACATCGCCCGCAAGGCCGAGCTCTACGTCGCCGGCACCGGCATCGCCGACACGGCCTACTTCGGGCCGGAGGCGGAGTTCTACATCTTCGACGAGATCCGCTACGACACCACGCCCAGCTCGTCCTACCACTACATCGACTCGGTCGAGGCGGCCTGGAACACCGGCCAGCCGGAGCGCTTCGGCGCCAGCACGGCCAACCTCGGCTACAAGCCGCGCTACAAGGGTGGCTACTTTCCCGTCTCCCCCACCGACCACTTCACCGACCTGCGCTCGGAGATGGTCCGCAAGCTCATCGAAGCCGGCATCGACGTGGAGATGCAGCATCACGAGGTCGGCACCGCCGGCCAGGCCGAGATCGACTTCCGCTTCGGCACACTGCTCAAGACCGCCGACAACCTCATGCTCTTCAAGTACGTCGTCAAGAACGCAGCCCGCGCCGCCGGCCGCACCGTCACCTTCATGCCCAAGCCGATCTTCGGCGACAACGGCTCCGGTATGCACTGCCACCAGTCGCTGTGGAAGGACGGCGTGCCGCTGTTCTATGACGAGCTGGGCTACGCCGGCCTGTCCGACACCGCTCGGCACTACATCGGCGGGCTGCTGCGGCATGCCCCCCCGCTGCTGGCCTTCACCAACCCGACCACGAACTCCTACCGGCGACTGGTGCCCGGTTACGAGGCTCCGGTGAACCTGGTCTACTCCCAGCGCAACCGCTCGGCCTGCTGCCGGATCCCCATTACCGGCTCCAACCCGAGGGCCAAGCGGATCGAGTTCCGGGTGCCGGACCCCTCGTGCAACCCCTACCTCGCCTTCGCCGCGATGCTGATGGCGGGGCTCGACGGCGTACGCAACAAGATCGAGCCCCCGGAGCCGGTCGACAAGGACCTCTACGAGCTGCCGCCGGACCAGCTCGGCGCCGTCCCGCAGGTGCCCGGGTCGCTCGAGGCGGTGCTGGACGCGCTCGAGGCCGACCACGAGTGGCTGCTCGAGGGCGGCGTGTTCACCCCCGACGTGATCGAGACCTGGGTGGACTACAAGCGCACGGCTGAGGTCGATGCCGTCCGGCTGCGCCCGCATCCGTATGAGTTCGCGCTGTACTACGACATCTGAGCCTGCCTCGCCCGGCACCGAGTTCGCAGTCGATCAGGCGACGTCGCCCTTGCTCACCAGCAGCGCTCCGTTGGCGCAGCTCGCCCTGACATTGACCGCGGAGTGGCGGTCGAAGCTCTCGACGGTCGTGTCGAGCCGGCCGGAGTCGCCGGACTCGCAGTGGCACATCACGAGCGATGGTCCTCGAGATTCACCTCTCGCTCGGCGACCGCCGCGCCAGCGTCGTGAACCCGCTGAGCGGATCGATTCGCGCTCGAGCTCGGCGGCACCCCCCACGACACGGCACCGCGGGTCGTGGGGCCGCCAGAAGGTCAAAGCGAGGTCCCAACGGTTCGCCAGGCCGTCGCGTCCCTCATCCCGTTGCCGGCGGCCAAGCCAGCAGGACCTGCGGTCGGTCGACGGGGCAGATGGTCAGGCGGCTACGCAGGGACCACTTCGCCGTTGGCCACCTCGACCGCAAAGCCCGGTAGCGGCGCGGGCGCGGGCCCCCGGAGAACCTTGCCCGTCGTGGCGGCGTACCGCGAACCGTGGCAGGGACAGTCCAGTCGCTCACCGGCGGGCGCGACGGTGCAGCCCTTGTGCGTGCAGATGGCGCTGAAGGCCACCGCCGTGGTGCTGGTCGGACGGGCCACGATCAGCGGCTGTCCGCTCGGGCCCTTCGCCGCTACCGCCGACCCGACCGGGATGTCGGCGAGCTTCACCAGCGGCCGGGTGGACGCGGCGGAAGGACTGGCGGTCTCGGTCGGCGCGCTCGTCGGCGACGACGACGTCGTCGACTGTGCGGGCTGGGAGCTGGGCTTGGACGAGCTCGAGCATCCCGTCACCACGAGCGCCCCGGCGGCGGTACCGCCGACAAGCACGGCACGACGGCTGACCGACTTCGCCACGATGCCTCCCCGACGTCAACAGGCTTCGAGGAGGAGCACGGGCCGCGACCGTGATTGGTTCAGCTCGCGGTGGGCGATGTTCGGCGCAGTCGTGGTTACGCCGTTTGCTCGGCCCGGATGGCCAATCCGGACCGTTCAGTCAGCGGAATATAGACGCAGAGTAGTCAAACACTTACCGTCGATGACATGACCAACGGTGTCCCGACGCGGCCGAGATCTCGGCAGGTGTTCCTCCGGCGCAACCCGCCTCGCCGGCTCCGTGCCTGCCGCGCCGCCTCCCGGCTCCTGCTGCTGGCCATGGTCATGTACGTGGTGGCGCTGGTCGTCGGCTTCGTCCGTTCACCCGCTCAGGTCTCCGGCCCACCCGTCCACCTGTCAAGGTCGTCTGCACACCAGACCTCGCTGCCCCCGACGCCCGGTCCATGAGCTCGCGCGGGACCCGGTGGGCCCCGCTACCCCGGTGGCGCCTCTTCGGTTTCCTGCTGCTGGTGGTAGCCGCCTCGCTGGGCGTCCGTGGCTTCACCTCCGACAGCGTCGGCGCCTCATCCACGCTCTCGCACGGAGGGCGGGCGGCTCCCGCAGCCCCCGAGCCCGGACCGATCCTTGACCTGTCGGGCCCGGCTCCGGTCGGTACCGAACCGCCACCGCGCACCGTGGCGCTGACCTTCGACGACGGTCCTGACTCCAAGTGGACGCCCCGCGTGCTCGAGCTGCTGCGCCGACACCACGTGCCCGCCACCTTCTTCGTCGTCGGCTCGAAGGTGCTGGCGCACCCCGGCTTGGTGCGAGCCGAGCTCGCCGCCGGTCATGAGGTCGGCGTCCACACCTTCACCCACGCCGACCTGACGCGCACCAGCGGCTGGCGCACCGACCTGGAGCTGGGCCTGACACAGTCCGCGTTGGCCGGTGCCGCGGGCGTCCAGGCCGTCATGCTGCGGCCGCCGTACTCCTCCCGGCCGGACGCGGTGCGCACCGACCAAGCGGCCGCGTACCAGCGGGTGGCCCGTTACGGCTACCTCGTCGTGCTCTCCGATGTCGACAGTCGCGACTGGGAGCGCGAGGGCGTCCCCACGATCCTCGCCCAGGCGACGCCGCCCGGCAACGACGGCGGCATCGTGCTGATGCACGACTCCGGCGGCGACCGCGCGCAGACCCTGGGCGCACTCGACAGGCTGATTCCCGAGCTTCAGGCACGCGGCTACCGGTTCGTCACGGTGTCGCAGGCCGCCGCCCTGGACCGTGCCGACGTACTGGTCCCCTCGAACCGCACTGCGCGGATCCGCGGGCTGGCCCTGCTGTGGAGCAACCGGGTGGCGCTGCTGCTATCGGGAGCGCTGCTGTGGTTGGTGCTTCCGCTCTCGGCCCTGATGGTGCTCCGCGCGCTGCTCATGTTCGGCTTCGCCCGGCGGCACGCCCGGTGGCTGCCAAGCCGGGTGCGCAAGATGGGGGGGAGCCTGCCTGGGGTCACCGTGGTAGTGCCCGCCTACAACGAGGAGGTGGGCGTCCAGGACACCGTCCGGTCGCTGTTGGCGAGCGGCTATCCAGGCGAGCTGGAGGTCATCGTCGTCGACGACGGCTCAACCGACGGCACCGCAGCCGCGGTGCTAGCTATGCACGAGCCCGGGCTGCTGCTTGTCCGGCAGGAGAACACCGGCAAGCCGGGAGCGCTGCGCAACGGCATCGCGCGTGCCGCGCACCAGATCGTCGTACTCGTCGACGGGGACACCCAGCTGGAGCCCGATGCCATCCGGGCCCTGGTGCAGCCGCTCGCAGACCCTCGGGTGGGCGCGGTCTCCGGGAATGCGAAGGTGGGCAACCGTCGACGGATGCTGGGTCGTTGGCAGCACCTGGAGTACGTCATGGGCTTCAACCTCGACCGGCGGATGTACGAGCTGCTCGACTGCATGCCGACCGTGCCGGGCGCTATCGGGGCGTTCAGGCGCAGCGCGCTGACCTCCGTCGGCGGGCTCTCCGACGACACCCTTGCCGAAGACACCGACGTGACGATCGCCCTGTTACGAGGCGGCTGGCGGGTGGTCTTCGAACCGACGGCGATCGCCTGGACGGAGGCGCCCAGCACGCTCCGAGGCCTGTGGCGGCAGCGCTACCGCTGGTCCTACGGCACGATGCAGTCGCTGTGGAAGCACCGAAGCGCGCTGTGGTCTAGCAGGTCCGGGCATTTCGGGCGGCGCAGCCTGCCTTACCTGCTGCTGTTCCAGATCGGGCTGCCCCTGCTGGCCCCGGTCATCGACCTGTTCGTCATCTACGGCGTGCTGTTCCTGGGCCTGTCGCAGGTGCTGCCCTACGTCGTGGCCTTCACCTTGATCCAGCTCGGGCTGGGCGCGTACGCTCTGCACCTGGACGGCGAGTCGCTGCGGCCGCTGTGGGCCCTGCCGTTGCAGCAGCTGGTGTACCGCCAGATGCTCTCGATGGTGATCATCTCGTCACTGGTCAGTGCTGCCGTCGGCACCCGGCTTCGCTGGCACAAGCTCCGGCGTACCGGCGGGATCGTTCTCGCTGCACGTTCTCCTGGCTGAGGCAGTTCCCGGAATTCGTCGAAGTGCCGAACCGGTGACGCCACGCATTCCGGGGTCGCGAAACTGTCGTCACCGTCTGGCAGGATCATCTTCGTGGGGCTGCCGTCGAGTTGTGCACCGGAGCAGCTGACCGACCGGGACCCGGCCGCTCGGCCGGTGCAGCCGCGCCTGGTCGTGCGCTCCCGGCTCCCGGGCCTGCTGCCGAGCCGGCTGCGCGCCCTCCGCCGGCCGCGACTGTGGGAAGAGATCGCCTTCATCGGCGTGAGCTACCTGCTCTACTCCCTGATCCGCAACGGCGTACCGACACACGAGGTGGGCGCCCGACATCGGGCCGAGGCCCTGTACGCCGTCGAACGCGCGATCCACATCGACCTCGAGCTGTCGATCAACCACTGGGTCGCCTCGTTGCACTGGCTGAGCCTGGCGGCCAACTACTGGTACGCGATCATGCATTTCGTCGTCACCGCGGCAGTGCTCGGCTGGCTCTATCTGCGGCATCCACTTCGATACCGGTCCGCGCGTTCGGTGCTGTTCGGCACCAACCTGGTTGCGTTGGTGGCCTTCTGGGGGTTCTCCCTTGCGCCGCCGCGCCTGATCGGGCACGGCTTCATCGACACGGTCGTCCGCGACCACATCTGGGGCTCCTGGGGCACCAGCGGCATGGATGCCGCCTCCAACCAGTACGCCGCGATGCCTTCGCTGCACGTGGGCTGGGCGTTGTGGTGCGCGATTGTCGTGTTCACCCTCGCCCGCCGGCGCTGGCTACGTCTGCTCGCCGTCGCTTATCCCGTCATCACCACCCTGGTGATCCTTGCCACCGCCAACCACTTCCTGCTCGACGCGGTGGGCGGCGCAGCGACACTCGCCTTCGGCTTCGCCTTCCAGCGACTCCTGTCCGGTCGCCCCGCCCTGACCGGTCATCTGCCCGTCCCCATGAGCCTGTCCGTTCAACGCCGACAGCGGCCTAGCCGTGCCACCACCTGGTAGCGCCTACGACGAGGAGGGAGCCATGACACACCGTCCGGTCGTCGGGCCGAGCGCGGGTCCATCCGGGCTGGCGGATGATATCCGCGGCTGAGATGTCGAGCGTCAGCCTGGTGTCCGCCGGACGCCCGCCGCCGCAGCCTTCGGCGCGGCCGACTTCGGTGGCCGCGACGTGGGGCCCACCCCGTCGCGGAGGAAGCCCGCGATGACCGGTACGACGACCGACGGCGCCTCCTCGATGACGAAATGACCGGCCTCGGGGACCGTCACGAAGGTCGTCTCGGGGCCGAGATCGCGCACCACCGACTCGCCAACCGAGAGAGGCAACACCGGGTCGCGGGCACCCCACACCACCAGGTGGCGCTCGGCCCGAACCAGGGGGAGGCCGGCCGAGCTGCCGTTCCCACGGCGTTGGGTGCCGGGCAGCTTCGACCAGAGCCCGCGGCGGCTGCTCGCCCGGTAGTAGGCCAGCATCGCGCGCACCCGAGCCGGATCGGCGTACGCGTCGACGTAGTGCTTGGCGACATCGCCGTCCAGCGGCGTCGAGGCCTTCCAGCCGGCCCGCAGCATGACGGCCGGCAGGGAGCGCCGACCGAGGGCGAACGCCGCCTCGGGCAGCAGCGGCAGCGCGAACAGCGGCACATGGAAGGCCCGCAGCAGGTTCAGGTGCCGGTACGGCGCATTGACGACGACCAGCCGCCGAACCAGTTCCGGCCGGGCCCCGGCCAGGCCGAGCGCCAGCGCGCCGCCCCAGTCGTGACCGACGACGTCAACCGGGCCGTCCACCTCGTGCAGCACCAGCGCGGTCAGCTCGCGCACCAGCGTCGGCACGTCGTAGCACCCCGCCGCCTCGCTGCCGCCGAGCCCCTTGAGGTCGGGCGCCAGGACGATCCGGTCACCGGCCAGCTCGGTCAAGAGGTCGCGCCAGCAGACCGCGGTCTGCGGTACGCCGTGCAGCAGCAGGGTCGGCGTCGTCCGCCGACGCCGACGCGGGTCGGCCCGGTAGAGCGAGAACCGGACGCCGTCCGCCGCGACCTGGCGGTGTCGCGCCCGCGGCATCAGCTCCGGACCGCTCGGTGCGCTCACGCGTAGAACACCCTCTCCACGACGGCGCGGCCGCGGCGGGTCAGCCGGCGATAGTCCTCGAGCAGCTTTCCGGGCCGACCGGCAGGGTAGCCGAGCGCGCCCGCGACCCCCGCCAGCTCCCTGACGTCGGTAGGCAGCGCATCGGCAGGTCGGCCGCGGACCAGCAGAAGGGCGTTGCGGACCCGGGTAGCCATCCGCCAGGCCCCCTCGAGCGTGGCCGCGTCGGCGCCGCCGAGCACTCCCACCCCGGCCGCCGCGCGCAGCGCCTCCAGTGTTCCGGCCACGCGCAGGGCCGGTTCGGCGGCGGCGTAGCGCAGCTGCAGCAGCTGCGCGGTCCACTCCACGTCGGCCAGCCCACCCCGGCCCAGCTTCGTGTGCAGCGTCGGGTCGGCCCCGCGCGGCAGCCGCTCGGCCTCGACCCGGGCCTTGAGCCGACGGATCTCTCGCACCGCGGCGTCCCCGATGCCGCCGACCGGCCAGCGCACCGGAGCCACCAGCTCGGTGAACCGCTCCCCCAGCTCACGTTCCCCCGCCACCGGCACCGCCCGCAGCAGCGCCTGGGCCTCCCACGGCGATGACCAGCGCGAGTAGTAGGCGGCGTACGACGCGAGGCTGCGGGTCAGCGGGCCCTGCCGTCCCTCCGGGCGCAGGTCGGTGTCCACTCGCAGCGGCGGATCGGGCGCCGGCGCAGCGAGCAGTCGGCGCAGCTCCTCGAACACCGCGTGCGCTGCCGCGGCGGCCTCCGCATCCGAAGTTCCTGGTCGCGGGTCGTGGACGAACAGGACATCGGCGTCGCTGCCGTAACCGGACTCCCGCCCGCCGAGGCGGCCCATCGCCACGACCAGCAGCCGCGCCGGGAGCTCGCCGCCGCACTCCCCGGCGGCCGCCCGGGTCGCCGCGTCCAGCGCCGCTGCCAGGGTCGCAACGGAGCACGCCGCGAGCGCCGTACCCACCGCCGTCTCGTCGGCGTGGCCGAGCAGGTCGGCACACGAGATCCGCAGCAGCTCTCGTCGGCGCAGGCCCCGCACCGCCACCACACCCGCCGCCGGGTCGTCGTGCCGGCGGACGGCGGCAAGCATCTCCGCCTCGAGCGCGCCGCCCGGGCGGGGGTGCAGCTCCTCCTCACCGGCCAGCAGCGCGACCGCTTCCGGTGCCCGGACCAGCAGGTCGGCGACGTAGCGGCTGGTGGCCAGCAGGCGGGCCAGCCGCTCGGCCACCGCGCCCTCGTCGCGCAGCAGCCGGAGGTACCAGTGCGTGCCGCCGAGAGCGTCGCTGACCTGGCGGAACGAGAGCAGCCCGGCGTCGGGATCCGACGCGTCGGCGAACCAGCCGAGCATCACCGGCAGCAATGTGCGCTGGATCGCCGCCCGCCGGCTGACCCCCGAGGTGAGCGCCTCGAGGTGCCGGAGCGCACCGGCCGGGTCGCGGAAACCGAGCGCCTCCAGCCGCTGCCGGGCCGCGGCCGGAGCCAGCCGGGCCGCGGCCGCCGGCAGCCGGGCCACCGAGGCGAGCAGCGGCCGGTAGAACAGCTTCTCGTGCAGCCGGCGTACCTCACGGGCGTGCAAGACGTGGTCCGCGGTCAGGGCCGCGACCGGCTCGGCGCGGTAACCCATGGCCCGAGCCAGCCAGCGCAGCCCGACCGGGTCATCGGGCAGCGTGTGCGTACGCCGTAGCCGCTGGAGCTGGAGCCGGTGCTCCAGGGTGCGCAGAAAACGGTACGCCGCCGCCAGCCGGGCCCCGTCCTCGCGACCGACGTAACCGCCGGCCGCGAGCGCGTCGAGCGCCACGAGGGTCGTACCGCTGCGCAACGAGGAGTCGGCCCGGCCGTGCACCAGCTGCAGCAGCTGGACGGCGAACTCGATGTCGCGCAGCCCCCCGGGACCGAGCTTGAGCTCGCGGTTGGCCGCCGAGTGCGTCAGCGTCGACTCGACCCGCCGGCGCATCGACTGCACGTCCTCGACGAAACCAGGTCGATCGGCCGCGCTCCAGACCAGCGGGCGCAGCGCCTCGACGTACGCCGTCCCGAGCTCGAGGTCGCCGGCCACGGGGCGCGCCTTGACCAGTGCCTGGAACTCCCAGGTCTTGGCCCACCTGCGGTAGTAGGCCTCGTGACTGGCCAAGGTGCGGACCAGCGGGCCGGCTCTGCCCTCCGGCCGCAGCGCGGTGTCCACCGGCCAGATCGCACCCTCCTTCGTCGGCGTCGAGCAGGCCCGCACCATGCCGGCGGCCAAGAGTGTCGCCGCGCGCAGCGCTGCTGCCTCGTCCCCGCCCGGGACCGGCTCGGCAACAAAGACGACATCGACGTCGCTGACGTAGTTGAGCTCCCGTCCGCCGCACTTGCCGAGCCCGATCACGGCCAGCCGGCACGGCTCGGCGTCGTCAGGCAGCTCGCGTCGGGCGATGGTCAGGGCGGCTGCCAGCGTGGCCGCCGCGAGGTCGGCGAGCTCGGCCGCGACGTCGTCCACGGCCAGCGTGCCGGACAGGTCACGGCCGGCCAGGTCCAGCAGGCAACGTCGGTAGGCGAGCCGCAGCCCGTCGAGCGGGCGGTCCGCCGCCGCCGCGGCCAGCAGGGTCGCGTCGAGCCCCAAGGCGCTGGGCCGCGCCGAGGTGCGGGCATCGTCGGCCAGCAGCCTCCAGTCGCCCGGATGGCCGACCAGGTGGTCTCCGAACGATGCGCTGGATCCCAGGACGCCGAACAGCCGCTCCCGCAGGCCGGCGTGCCGGCGCAGCGCCGCCAGCATGGCATCGCGGTCGGGGGCGGCTTCGGCCAGGCGCTGCATCGAGCGCAGCGCGAGATCAGGGTCGGCGGCTGCCGCCAGGGCCTCGACGACCGGGCGACCCTGCGGGTCGTCGAGCAGGTCCAGACCGCCCGGTCCCAGCTCCCGCTGCGCCCGCTCCTGGTCGGTGAAACCGAGTCGGGCCAGCCAGCCGGCGGCGCTCGTCCGCCGGGGAAGGTCCGCCGCCACGTCAACGACGGTAACGCCGACCGGCCCCGGGGCCGCCGAAGCGTGGGCTACCTGCGGGAGGCGGCTGCCGGCATGAGCGCGGCCCACCGCCCCACCACCCGACCCCAGGTCGCGCTCAGCTCCGCCTGTGCCTCGGCCAGCCCGCCGAGCAGCTCCGCCGGGTCGAGCCGGGCCGCGCTCAGCTCGGCGGCGTCGTTGCGGGCCCACCCGGCGACCATCGCCGTCGACGTCTCGACGTGGAACTGCACTCCCCACGCCCACTCGCCGACCCGGAAGGCCTGGTGCCGGTACGCCGCCGACTCGGCCAGCCAGACGGCGTCGGCGGGCAGCTCGGTGACTGCGTCGTAGTGCCACTGCACCGCGCGGAGCACCGGCGGCAGGCCCGCCAGCAGTGGATCCGCTGTCGCGGCCGGTCGGAGCCGGACCTCGCCCACCCCCAGCTCCGGCCCGGCGGCTCCCCGCTCCACTTGGCCGCCACAGGCGGCCGCCAGTAGCTGAGCCCCCAGGCAGATGCCCAGCACCGGAACCCCGGCGGCCACCGCCTCGCGGAGCAGCTCGCGGGTGTGCGGCAGCCAGAGCGCCGCATCGTCGTCGTTGGCGCCCATCGGGCCGCCCATCACGACCAGGCCGCCGTCGGCGTCCAGGTGGGCGGGCAGCGGGTCACCGGCGTACGGCCGAACGACGTCGAGCTCGACCCCGGCGGCCGGCAGCCACTCCGCCAGCCGACCGGGGCCCTCGGTGGCGGTGTGCTGGACGAGCAGCGCCCGGGCGGTCACTGCTGGCGGTTGACGTCGCGAACGCCGTGTCGGACCCCGAGGCGGATCACCCAGTACAGGAGGTAGAGCGAGATCAGCCAGAAGATCAGCCCAACGAACAAGCCGCCGCCAGCGATGACCATCGCTGCAGGATAGTCAGAGGACGGGTAGGTAACGCTCGAGCTCGAACGGCGTCACCCGTCGCCGGTAGTCCTCCCACTCCGCCCGCTTGTTGCGGAGGAAGAAGTCGAAGACGTGCTCGCCGAGCGTCTCGGCGACCAGCTCGGACCGCTCCATGGCGGCAATCGCCTCGGCCAGGCTGCCGGGCAGCGGCTCGATGCCGAGCGCGCGGCGCTCACCATCGGTCAGGCCCCACACGTCGTCCTCCGCGCCCTCCGGCAGGTGGTAGCCGTCCCGCACCCCCTTGAGCCCGGCCGCCAGCATCAGGGCGAAGGCCAGATAGGGGTTGCAGGCAGAGTCCGGCGAGCGCACCTCGATCCGCGTCGTCGTGTCCTTCTTCGGCTTGTACATCGGCACCCGCACCAGCGCAGAGCGGTTGTGGTGGCCCCAGCAGATGTACGCCGGCGCCTCGCCGCCACCGAAGAGACGCTTGTAGCTGTTCACCCACTGGTTGGTGACCGCGGTGATCTCGGCGGCATGGGTCAGCAGCCCGGCGATGAACGACCGGCCCACCTTCGACAGGTAGTACGGGTCGCCCGCCTCGTGGAAGGCGTTGCGGTTGCCCTCGAACAGCGACAGGTGGGTGTGCATGGCCGAGCCCGGCTGGCCCTCGAACGGCTTGGGCATGAACGACGCGAAGGCGCCCTGCTCGAGCGCCACCTCCTTGACCACCAGGCGGAAGGTCATGATGTTGTCAGCGGTGCTCAGCGCGTCGGCGTAGCGCAGGTCGATCTCCTGCTGGCCGGGCGCCACCTCGTGATGGCTGAACTCGACCGGTATCCCGACCGACTCCAGGACGTCGATGGCCCGCCGCCGGAAGTCGTGGCCCACGTCGTGCGGTGTGTGGTCGAAGTAGCCGCCGGCGTCCACCGGGTCCGGAACGTGTCCCGGCGTATGCGGGCGACCGTTGAGCAGGAAGAACTCGATCTCGGGATGGGTGTAGAAGGTGAATCCGAGCTCACCGGCACGATCCAGGGCGCGGCGGAGCACGTAGCGTGGGTCGGCCCAGCTCGGACTGCCGTCTGGCAGCAGGATGTCGCAGAACATCCGGCCCGCGCCGGGCGAGTCGCCGGGGCCGGGCAGGACGGCGAACGTGCCGGCGTCCGGGCGGGCCAGCATGTCCGACTCGTGCACCCGGGCGAAGCCCTCGATCGCCGAGCCGTCGAACCCGATCCCCTCGGCGAAGGCACCCTCCAGCTCGGCCGGAGCGACCGCGACCGACTTGAGGAACCCCAGCACGTCGGTGAACCACAGCCGGACGAAGCGGATCTCCCGCTCCTCGAGCGTGCGGAGCACGTACTCCTGCTGCTTGTCCATAGCGGTCAGCTCCACAGGTCAGAGGGTGGTACTTCGGGGCGTCCTGCCTACACGTCATCTCCGGACGGTCTCAGTTTCCTCGGGCGATCAGCCGCAGACGCATCGGGATCAAATAGTCCGGCCCCGCTTGCTGGCGCCGCTCGCCGCCGCGAGCGCCGGCAGGTCGTCGCAGGCGCGGCGGGTACCTCGCGTCGATCGGTCAGGTGCTGACGTCTCGGCGGACGAAGCTGATGCCACCGACCACCAGCGCGGCGACGGCGACCACGGCTCCAAGCGCCAGCGCCCGGGCGTACGACGTCTCAGAGGTCCCGCCCCGGGCCACGGCCTCGAAGAGCAGGCCGGGGAACCATCGGCTCGCTCCCACCCACGACTGCTGGAGAATGTGCTCCAGCGGCAGGAACCAGGCGAGCCCCACTCCCAGCGCCACCCCGGTGGAGCGGACCAGTACGCCGAGGGTGGTTCCCACCGCGCCGAAGAGCGCGGCGGTCACCAGCGCGTTGGCGTAGTCGCCGCCGGCCCGCGCCAGCCCGGCGCCGGTGAACCACTCGGTGGTCGGCACGTCGCGCAACCCCGCCAATGCGACGGCTGCCAGGCCGCTCATCACCTCGGCGGCGAGCAAAGTGGCCGCGGTGAACGCGAGCAGGGCCAGCAGCTTTCCGGCGAGCAGCGGCAGTCGGCGCGGCTCGCGGGTCAGCAGCACCCGCAGCGTCCCGTGGCCGTACTCCCCCGTCACGCTGGTGAGGAAGAGGACGAAGACGAGGACCCCGATGACCGTTGCCGATCCGGTGAACCCGCGGGTCAGCCCCCCCGACGCAGCCAGCTGCGCGAGCGTGACGTCGAAGCCGTTGGCGGCAGGGTCCGGCCGGCCGGCCCCGGCGGCGGCGTTGACGAACACCAGCGCGGTGGCGAGCACGGCGAAGGCCGGCAGCACCGCGCCCGCGCCGTAGCGGACGCTGGGGCGGCGAAGCTTGAGCAGCTCGGAGCGGAACGAGCGGATCATCGGGCACCTTCCGTCATCAGGGTGGCGTAGCGGTCCTCCAGGTTGGAGCTGGCGACGGTCAGCTCGACGAGGGTCAGCTCCTCGGCCATCGCGGACCGGTTTAGCTCGGCGAGCAGTGCGGGGAGCCCGTGCTCGGTGCTCCGGTCGAGCAGTCCGGCCAGCTCCACCCGCAGCCGATCCCCGCTGCGGTTGGTCGTGAGCCCGCGCCGGTCGAGCAGCGCCACCAGCCGGGGCAGGTCGCAGGTGTGCTCGCACCTCAGCACCAGCTCGTCCCCCCCGGCGGCCAGCAGCTGCGCAGTCCGGCCCCGGAACACCTGCCGCCCCTGGTCTATTACGACCAGCCAGTCGCAGACCTGCTCCACCTCGGCCAGCAGATGCGAGGAGACGAACACCGTCGCGCCACCCGAGGTGAGCGAGCGGAGCAGGTCCCGCATCTGCCGGATGCCGGCGGGGTCCAGGCCGTTGGCCGGCTCGTCGAGGACGAGCAGTCGCGGATCGCCGAGCAGCGCGGCGGCGATGCCGAGCCGTTGCTTCATGCCGAGCGAATAGGCCTTGTAGGGGTCGCGACCCCTGCTCTCGAGCCCGACCCGCGCCAGCAAGGCGGGAATCTGCGCCGCGTCGTACCCGCCCAGGGTCGCCTGCACGGCCAGGTTGCGTTCGCCGGACAGGCCGGGATAGAAGGCGGGGCTCTCGATCATCGCCCCGACCTCGCGCAGGTAGCCGGCCGGCTCGGACAGCGGTACGCCGAGCACCCGCCCGGCGCCGGCGCTGGGCCGAACCAGGCCGAGCAGCATCCGCAGCGTGGTCGTCTTGCCGGCCCCGTTCGGGCCGACGAAACCGGCGACCACGCCGGCGGGGACCTCGATGTCGAGACCGTCCACGACCGTACGGTCGCCGTAGCGCTTGGTCAGCCCGTGGGTCTCGATCACGGGTCCGGTGAAGTCCGTCATGCCCCGAGCGTCGCCGTTCCGGCTGATGCTGTCGTCGCCTGCCCGGCGGCTCCTGACGTACGCCGGGAGGCGTAGGACCGCGACGGTGGGTACCGCGGGCGTCGTACGCCGTCAGTCCAGCCAACCGGGGCGGACCAGGCCCGACTCGTAGGCCAGGACGACGAGCTGTGCCCGGTCCCGGACGCCGAGCTTGCCCATGGCCCGGCTCACGTGTGTCTTCGCGGTCGCGGGGCTGAGGAACAGCCGACTCGCGATCTCGTCGTTCGACAACCCGGTGGCGGCCAGTGCCATGACCTCCCGCTCGCGCTCGGTGAGCACGTCCAACGACCGGGACGGCCCGGGTTCCTTGGCGCGCGTCGCGTACTCCGCGATCAGCCGTCGGGTCACGCTGGGCGACAGCAGCGCGTCGCCGGCAGCCACCACCCGCAGGCCGCGGATGAGCTCCACGGGCTCGGTGTCCTTGACCAGGAACCCGCTGGCGCCCACCCGCAGCGCCTCGAAGACGTACTCGTCGAGCTCGAACGTCGTCAGAATGATGACTCGTACGCCGGGAAGCCGGTCGTCGGCGGCGATCCGGCGGGTGGCCGCGAGCCCGTCGAGGACCGGCATCCGGATGTCCATGAGAACGACGTCGGGCCGCAGGTCAACCGTGAGCGCCACGGCCTGCTCTCCGTCGGCGGCCTCGCCGACCACCTCCATGCCCTCCTGCGCATCCAGCAGTGCTCGGAAGCCGGCTCGGACCAGCGCCTGGTCATCGGCCAGCAGGACCCGGATCACGAGCCCACGTCCGACGTCGCTGCGAGCAGCGGCAACCGCAGCTGGACGCGGAAGCCTCCGCCGGCCCGTGGCCCCGCCTCCAGCTCGCCGCCGAGCGCTGCGGCCCGCTCACGCATGCCGGCGATTCCGTTCCCGCCGCCCGCAGAATCGCCGGCCGGTGCGCCGGCGCCGTCGTCGTCCACCCGCACGCGCAGGTCGCGCTCGCCGTACCACACCCGGACGGTGGCGGCGGCCGGGCCGGCGTGCCGGCAGACGTTGGTCAAGGCCTCCTGCACGACGCGGTACGCCGCGACATCCACCCCGGCGGGGAGCGGCCGAGGCTCTCCCAGGACCTCGGTGCGGACGCTGAGCCCCGCCGCCGCCGCGCCGGCCACGAGCTCGTCGAGATCGGCCAGCCCGTGCACGGGCTTTCGCGGCGGCTCCTCGTCGACCTGTCGCAGCACGCCGAGCGTCGACCGGAGCTCGCGCAGGGTGTCCCGGCTCGCGGTCTTGATCGCCTCCAGGGCGCCCCGCACCTGCTCCGGTCGCTCGTCCATGAGATGCAGCGCGACGCCCGCCTGCACGTTGATCAAGGAGATGTTGTGGGCGAGCACGTCGTGCAGCTCGCGCGCGATGCTCAGCCGCTCCTCGGTGGCTCGGCGGCGAGCCGCCTCCTACCGGGCGTGCTCGGCCTCGACCGCGCGCTCGTGCCCCACCCTGGCGCCCTCCGCGGCAGTCAGCACCACGAGCAGCCAGGCGGCGACGCCGACGACCTGGGCAAGACTCGGTCCGGAGTGTCGCCCCAGGGCGACGGCCGACCCGGCCGAGCCCACCAGCACCGCGGCAGCCAGCCATGCGGCCAGTCGGCGACCGGCCCGCACGGCGGTGAACAGCGCGACCACGAGACTCAGGAAGATCGGCCCGAACGGGTACCCGAGCGCGAAGTAGGTCATGGTGACCGCGAGTACGACGGCCAGCACCGGCACCGGATAGCGGCGGCGACCAGTCAGCGCGGCCGGTCCGACAACGAGGAGCGCGAGCGCCAGCAGGTCCAGTGGCTGACGTTCGGGCTGGCCCTGGGCGGCGAAGTGGGTTCCGACCAGCTGGATGGCGCCGATGAACACGGCGGGCAGGACGTCGGCCGGCCAGCCGAGCCCCGTCCCCGCCCAGCGGTGGGCCGCCCACGGTGCCGCCGACCGGTGCCCCGTTGTCACCCTTTGCACGGTAGGCCGAGGGAGGGGTCGCCGTCCTCAGCCCCCCGGCGGAACCTGCCGTACGCCGCGGGGAGTAGGAATCGGACCAGAGTCGCGGGCGTTGCGGGGATGCTGCTTGGCGGTTCGTTCGTTGCCGTGCCGGTAGTTGCCGGTCACTCGGGCCATCAGCTCCTGTGGGTCGTCGTCCTCCACGTCGTCGAGAAAGCGTGCCGCGGCAGCTCCGCGCAGCGTGGTGGCGGGCCTGCCGCGGTGCACAATGAGGACGTCACCGTTGCTGTGGGTCCGGTACTCGAACCCGGCGGGGTCGCTCATGCGGGCTTCCCGGCCCGGAGAAGGATCTCCTCGATGATGTCTGACTTCGCGTCGGCATAGTTCTGCACGTACTTCCACGTCCGCGCGGCCAGCTCCCGCTTGGTGCGGGCGTAGAGGTCCCGATCCTCGCGGTCTACCCGCAGCCGGTCCCGAAAGAGCAGGTTCCGCTCGATCTCCCCCGATCCCGCCGTATAGACATGCAGGTTCACGTCGGTGTCAGGGCCCTTGAGCAGCCGGTGCTCGTGCCAGTCCGGCTCCCGGATCCGCAGGACGTACCCCGCCGCCTCGAGCGGCTCGACGTATGCGGCCTCGTCGGCGGAGTCGGCCACGACGAGCAGCATGTCGAGAATCGGCTTGGCGAGAAGTCCGGGGACCGAGGTCGAGCCGACGTGCTCTAGGAGCAGCACCCGATCGCCGAGCACACCGCGAATCCGATCCGCCTCTCGGGCGAACACCAGCGGCCATGCCGGGTCGTAGCCGACGAGGGTGACCCGGCCGTCCAGACGGGCGGGTGCGCCGATCGTGACGCGCTCGATCCGCTCCTGGTCCGGGGCCGTCGACGCCTCTGGGCTCGATTCCGTCACGGGTTCGCTCACGGTCCTATTGTCGGCGACTCCTTCCCGTCGAACCGAGAGGCGGCAGGTCCATGGCGCTGCGGTTCGGACTCTTCGGTACCGGCCCCTGGGCGGACGAGGTCCACGCTGCCCGACCACTGGGGCGTGCCGGCTTTACGACGACCTCGACACGCTTCTCGGTGACGTCGACGCGATCGCGGTCGCGCTGCCGACCGACGTACAGGCGGGCGGCCTGACTCGGCTCGTTCCTGCACCCGGACACGGCCCGTCGTGGAGCGGGGAGCTCTCTGGGACGTCGGGCCACACGCGCTGTCCCTCGCAATCCCGCTCCTCGGTGAGGTCACCGACGTGTGTCCGGTGCGCGGCCCCGGCGACACGGTCCACCTCGCCATGAGCCACGCGTCCGGAGCGGCGAGCACGGTCTCCCTCAGCCTCACCGTTCCGCCGGCAGCGGCGAGCGTCGACCTCGCGGTCTACGGCCGTCCCGGCTGGCGGACCATGCCGGCTGCCGCCGAGCCGAAGGTCTACTCGCTACGGGCAGCGATCCGTTCACTGGTTGACGAGGTCGAGCGTGGCGCGCCGAACTCCCCGTGCGACGTCCGGTTCGGCCGCGACGTCGTCGCCGTCCTGGCGGCGGCGCAGTCCCGGTTGCGTCACCCCTGAGAGGGAGCTGCCACGCCGTCGTACGCCGCCAGGGCCGTGCCCACGTGCCGGCCGATCGCGGTCCACTGCGGTTCGGGAAGCGGCGGCAGGATGTCCATCCAGTCCGGCAGGCAGGACCCGCGGAGCTGCACCATCCCCTCCGGCCGGCCGAGGAACCAGACGTGCAGGTGCGCGCCGCCGTCACCCCAGCGGTTGAAGTGGACCCGGCCGATGCCCGGCACCGACGCGAGCGCCCGCTCGATCCGGACCGTCAACACGCCCAGCTCGGCGGCGTACGTCTCGTCCAGGTCGCCGAGGTCGAGGTGCGCGCGCGGCTCGAGCAGCAGAGCCGGTACGCCGGCCGACTCGGGGGCGTAGACGCGCCAGCGGTGATCGGTCCAGAGGTAGGCGTCGTCCGTCCGCTGACACGCCGAGCAGTCGGTGCCGTCCTCCCCGTGCCGCGGCGGCTCCGGTAGCACCGGGTCGTCGAGCCGCTTGACCTGCAGCGCGCCCTCGAACGGAAAGATGTCCCAGGTCACGGTGTCGGGCAGCGGCAGTCGGCCGTCGGCTCCGTACGCCGCGCGGGCCCGGGCAATGAGCTCTGCCGGGTCCAGGGCGGGTGAGGAAGTCACGCTACGAGCGTAGGCCCGAGCCAGTCCGGCTGTTGACAACGGCCGCCTCGAAAGAGAGCCTTCGCAACATGTCTTTCGAAGGCCGCCACGACATCCGCGAGCTCACCGACCCGCGCACCATGCGGGCGCTCGCCCATCCCATCCGCCTTCGGCTGCTTGAGCTGCTCGCCACCGAGGGGCCACTCACGGCCACCCAGGCCGGTGAGCACATCGGCGAGAGTCCGGCCAGCTGCTCGTTCCACCTGCGCAGCCTGGCCCGCTACGGCTTCGTGGCCGAGGCCGAGGGCGGCCGCGGACGGGAGCGGCCGTGGCGGATCGCCAACGTTCGCAGCCGCTGGACGGACAGTCCTGACAACCCTGCGGACCTCAAGGTGGCGGCACGGCAGCTCAGTCGAGTGATCACCGATCGGGACCTGGGCCGCCTCGACGAGTGGCGAGCCACCCAGGACGCCTATCCCGCAGCCTGGCAAGCGGCGGCCGGCGGCAGCAACTCGACGCTGTTCGTGACCGCCGCCGAGCTGGAGGACGTGATGAACCGGCTCTTCGCGGTGATCGAGCCCTACCTCGACCGGATCGAGGACAAGGAGAGCCGGCCCACCGACGCCCTGCCGGTCAAGGTGCTGTTGTACGCGTTCCCTACCGCGCCGCCCGCCACCGAGCAGCAGGGCGACGACGATGCGTGAGGTGCTGCGGCACCGGGACTTCCGGCTGCTGCTGGCCGGCCAGACGCTGTCGATGTTCGGCGACACCGCGCTGTTCATGGTGCTCGCCGTATGGGTCAAGCAGCTCACCGGCTCGAGCGGAGCGGCGGGCGCCGTCTTCCTCGTGCTCGGCCTGCCCTACCTGTTCGCACCGCTCGGCGGCCTCCTCGTCGACCGGGTGCGCCGCCGGCCGCTGATGATCTCGGTCGACCTGCTCACCGGCGCCGCCGTACTTCTCCTTCTCCTCGTCGACGGTCGCGAAGACGTGTGGCTCATCTATCTCGTCGCGGTGCTGTACGGCGCCTCGCTCCTGGTCTTCCAGTCCGCCCGCAGCGCACTGGTGTTCACCGTGCTCCCCGACGAGCTGCTCGACGCCGGCAACTCCGCCCTCACCACCGTCCGCGAAGGGTTGCGGCTGATCGGTCCGCTCGTCGGTGTCGGGCTCTACGCGCGCTTCGGGGGTGGGGCGACCGCCGGACTCGATGCCGTCACGTTCGCGGCGTCGGCGCTGGCCCTGGCCGTGATGCGGGTTCGGGAAGATCGCCCGTCACGCACCGAGCACCGGATCCTCGCCGAGCTCACCGCCGGCGCCCGACATCTGGGGCGTACGCCGGTGCTCCGCCGACTCGTCCTCGCCCTGGCAGCGACCATGGGCGTGATCGGGATGTCCGAGACGCTGATCTTCCCGATCATCGAGCACGGCCTGAACAGGCCACCCACGTTCCTCGGGGTCTGGAGCGTCCTGATGGGGGTCGGTGCAATCGCCGGCGGCGTCACCGCGACGGCCCTGGCGCGGCGGCTCGGCGACACCCGGCTGGTGGGTCTCGGCCTCTCCGTCGCAGCCGTCGCATCGGTGCTCAAGATCGGTTCGGGCTTCGCCGTCGTCGGCGGTGCCGTCCTGTTCGGCCTCTGCCTGCCGTGGGTGATCATCGGCTTCAACACCGCACTCCAGCGGGGAACGCCGGGCTCCTTGCAGGGCCGGGCCTACAGCGCGGCCGACACCATCCTCACCATCCCGCAGCTGGCCAGCATCGCGGCCGGCGCGCTTCTCGTCGATCTTGTGAACTATCGGATCCTGCTCGGCGTAATGGCACTCGTGCTGGCATCGAGCGCAGCCTCGTTGGCTCGTATTCCAGTTCTCTCGGTGCAGACCGCGACGGTGAACTCCCGGGCGCCGGAAGCGGGGCAAGAACGTCAAACCGCTTGAACCGGTCGCAGCTGTTGACTATGTTCGTGCGCGTCCGATTTATGCCGCTTAGTGACCCTTTGTAGCGGCTTCGACACGAAGCAGGACCATGCGCCCCTTCGGCAGCCGGCACCGACGTCCTCTGATGGCTGGTGCGCTGGCGACGCTGGTCCTGATGCTGCAGTTCGTCACCGTAGGCAGTTCCCGTCCGGCTCGAGCCGACACCGAACCGTGCGGCACGGTGGCCGCGCCCCCTCCCACCAGCTCGACGATCAGCCATGTGGTGTGGATCGTCATGGACAACAAGAGCTATTCGTCGATCATCGGCAGCCCCAACGCGCCGTACATCAACGGCCTGGCCGCGCAGTGCGGGCTCGCCACCAACTTCCACACCGGCGAGTCGGCGGCGCTGCCCAGCCTGCCGCACTACCTCGCGATGACGTCCGGTTCGACCCAGGGGGTGACCGACAACAAGCCGCCGTCCGCCCACCCGCTCAACGTGCCCAGCATCTTCAGCCAGCTCGGTACCGGCGGCTGGCGGGCGCTGGAGGAGTCGATGCCCTCCAACTGCTACAGGTACAGCTCCGGCAGTTACGCCGCGCGTCACAACCCGGCCGCCTACTACAGCAATATTCGCAGCCAGTGCACGGCTCAAGACGTTCCGCTCGGTGCTGCGCCTGACATCT